>Ga0214481_100766_pt1 | contig 15287 bp, 8 predicted proteins | sample M1_20Mar14CPVII9_4_FD_165057 | JGI IMG/M metagenome (GOLD analysis project Ga0214481, IMG submission 165057) | Marine eukaryotic communities from Monterey Bay, California, United States - M1_20Mar14CPVII9sort6BwellG10 | ecosystem: Environmental > Aquatic > Marine > Unclassified | place: USA...
GACGTAGTCTTCGATTCCGTCGCAGGACCAAAGCTGTTCACCGGTCAGCGGATTAAGACCGAAGACCTTAAATTTTTGGTTAATGATGAGTTCGGTTTCTCCTTTATCGTTTTTAGCGAGGCAGGGACACGACCAGCATTTAATTATGTTGTCGTTTTTCCAAACGACTTTGCCAGTTTTTTTATCGAGTGCCCAAAGCGTATCGCTTTCGATGCTGGCGTTGATGTAGAGCAGGTCACCATGAACGACTGGAGATGAGGCAGAACCGAATCCGACCGTTTTGAATCCTAATTCATCGTTTTGCCAAAGTTGATTTCCTTGGAGATCATAGGCGACGGCACCTGAGGCTCCAAAAAATGCGAATACGGATTCGCCATCGCTGACCGGTGTGCTGGAAGCGTATCCATGTCCCGCCATTTGTTTCTTCTTGCCATTGCGGCTGTTGGGATTCGCGAGTGTCTGTTCGTCGGCGCTGGCTTCAATGGAGTGATTCCATATTAGTTTTCCACTTTTCCGATCGAAACAAAGTGTGTTGAGACGCAGTTCAGTTTTTTCTCCCGCATCGTCGTCCGACTGACCATACCCTGTGTAGGAGGTTAGAAAGATGCGATCGCCAACGACAATGGGACTTGAAGATCCACGACCGGGGATCTTTGATTTCCACGCGATGTTCTCCGCTTCTGTCCACTCGGTAGGAACCGCGTCGGCGGAAGCCGCGTGGCCATGAAGCCCTCGGAACCGCGGCCAGTCATCTGCATTGGTTAAAGAAAGTGCGAGGGCTGCGCTACAGCCAACGAGAAACATAACGTTGATTTTTGAATTCATGGCAAGGATCCGAGGAGATACTGGTCTTGATAATCGTCTGTACCGAGATGCACGGTAAAGAGATGTGTCGTGTCTCTAAATTATTGTGATGTCACGCTAAAATGCTATAGAAATCAAAGGAATTTCGATGAGTCAGGCGTGCGATTGAGAGGCTTCTTCCGTTTCTCAGCGCGTATCAGAAAATGCAATCCCGTTTAGATTTTGCGTTGTTAGCTGCGGGAGATGGTCGAAAGTGCTGGTGTGATCTTCCTTTGATTGGCTGATTTAGAGGGTCAGCCATCCAAATTTCTCCACCCCCAATTACCGCCGAAGCCGAGGTATGCGGTAGCTGGATTTGACCGGCGCATTGCGGAGGCGGTTCTATTCGCCGAATTCGGTTGCATAAAAGTGTTGTTGGATTTCGTCTGGCCATTCCACTTGTTCTTGGTCAACCATCGCTGCGACTTCGCCGATCACAGTAATCATCGGATTTTTCATGTCGAGCAAGTCAGCCTGAGATGCAATTTCTGAAAGAGTTGCGCACGTCACCCGTTGGTCTGAATAGGTTGCGCGTTCGATGCAGGCCGCGGGCGTGTCAGGTGAACGACCCGCCTCAATGAGTTGTTGAGTAATACCTCGCAGATTCTTTCGAGCCATCATTAAAATCACGGTGTCCGAGTTGGCTAAAGCTTCGAAGTTAAGATTGTGAAACCCAAGTTCGGGGGCAGTCTGGCCTGTCACTACAGTAAACGACCTGGCGATTCCACGGGTTGTGACTGGAATTCCCGCGGCCGCTGGCCCTGCAATGGCACTGCTGACTCCCGGGACAATGTGGCAGGTGATTCCGGCTTCGCGACAGGCTTCAAATTCTTCTTGGCCGCGTCCAAAAACGAACGGGTCGCCACCTTTTAAACGCACGACGAGTTGATTGTCGCAGGCGTGTTTGATTAAAAGTTGATTGATTTCGGATTGCGAAATTCGATGATGGTCAGGATATTTCCCAACATCGATCAAGGTCGCACTTTCGTGGCACCAATTTAAAACTTCATGAGGGATGAGACGGTCGTGAATGATGACGTCTGCCTGTTCAATCAGGCGCATCCCACGGACAGTAATTAGTTCTGGATCACCGGGGCCGGCGCCGACAAGATGAACGGATCCTCGACGAAAAATCATAGGCTCAATTCTCCTTCACGAATCAATTTCAACGGCTGATTGGCATCTAATGTCTTCTTCGCCAAAGCCAAGCAGATATCTACGGCTGTTGAGTACATAGCCAAAGGTCTTTCGTAAATATGAATTCCGGAATCTGACCTATGAATGAATGGAAATGCGAGATCGCTGCCTGTTGGCAAATGGAAGGCTTGCGGAACATCCTCGGTTGTGTGCGGGCCGCGACTAATCAGGAACGGCAAGATGATGGTGTTGGGAGTAGTGATTTCTGAGGCAATACGTTCGGCGGTAGGATCCTGATCAAGAAAGCCGGTCAGGCAGGTTAGTTGAGGGAATTGGTCAGCCAGCGTGTTCGTCAGACGGTAGGTGGATTCCCCGCTTGTTTTATTTCTGCGGGTACCATGCCCAACCACGACCACCGTGGTTTCTTCCGGTTTTAAACGAAAGCTTGCCAGATGGTTCGTTACCAACGACTTCATTTCGTCGGCAATCATTGCGTGCATTCCAAAGACTGAACTGAGGTGGAACTTGAATTTTTCAGCATTTCGATTGCTGGCGAATTTTTCCGGTAGCTTTTGAAGATAGTAACCGTCACTGGTCATTACAGGAACGACAATGACGTCGCCTTCCGGGAGAGATTCAAGAACCTGCGTCATTTGAGGTTCGCCCTGAAGAAATGCGGGGGTGATTTTTTCGATCCAAAGGTCAGGCGCAGCGGCAGACTGAATCCCCTGGCGCTGAATTTCCTGGCGCTGGGGTATGGCTGCAGCCAGTTCATGTAAGGGATCGTTGCAGTGTTTCGTCGCTGTCGATCCGTGTGCAGCCAGGACGAGTGAGCAAAGGCGCGGTGGCATCTTAGGCTCCGATTTGAATAAGCTTGGGCTGAACATCGTCAAATGTCGGGACTTCTTTGCCGGTTACGCGTTTTCGTGATTCGGTTCGCTCGAGAACACGCTGATAGAAGTCACCGAGTCCCTCTCCGGGATTGCGATCGGCAGCGAACTTAGTCAGGAGCGGTTTTAACGTCTCGAGGATGGCTTCGATTTTGACATCGGCTGCGTACAAATCTGCCATGCGATCACCAGCCAATCGACCACCGACGAACAAATGGTAGATCCCCGGTCGTCGACCAACTAAAGCGATGTCGGCGGTGTAGGGACGGGCGCAACCGTTGGGGCATCCCGTCATTCGAATGGTTAGTTGAGTGTCAGCGATGCCCAATTTTGTAAATGCGTTTTCAACTTCGGTGATGAAATCCGGCATGACACGTTCCGACTCGGCAACGGCTAAGCCACAGGTCGGCATTGACGGACAGGCCATCGAATAGCGTCGGGCATTTGAGAGGTCGTGAAGCAGTGGGACATGATGTTCTCTCAGGATGGATTCCAATTGGTTGATTTGAGATTCATCGAGGTCATTAAATAAAATACTTTGCTGTGGCGTTAGCGTCGTTGGGCAGTCCAGCGTTTTAACAATTTTTAGAAATGCGGTTCGCAGTTTTACATCGTCGGTGTCTTTAATTCTGCCATTTTCAACAAACACGCCATAGAAGAATTTTCCGTCTCCCTGCTCGTGTTTCCCCATCCAATCCTCGATTTGGATTTCGGGAGTTTCGCGGAACGGGTGGACTTCGAATTCACAGCGATCAATAAATTCCTGTCGAAATTGATCGACACCCATTTTATCAATCAGGTATTTGAGTCGCGCTTGTTTTCGGTCGAACCGGTTGCCAAAATCGCGATAGATGGTCGCAATGACTCGCGTTGCCGCGACACCGTCTTCAATGGCAACGAACCCAATGTTTTCCGCGATTTGCGCAAATGTATTTGGGCGCCCATGGCTCATGCCCAGTCCACCCCCAGCTACTACATTCCAGCCGACGAGTTTGCCGTTTTCGAGGACACCGATGAGTCCGGTGTCATACGAATAGATGTCGATTTGGTTGTCACCCTGGATCGTAACACCGACTTTGTATTTTCTTGGCAGGTAGGTTTCACCATAGAGTGGCTCTGTTTCCGGTGTTGTTGACTGGGACGTCAATTGCCGTTCCCCGTCGATCCAGATCTCGTGGTAGGATTGAGTCGCGGGTTTGAGTTCGGCAGCAACCGCATGAGCGGTTTCACGGATTTGAGTATGAACTGCATCTTTAATAGGAGCCGCAGTTGCCATGACGTTGCGACACACGTCACCGCAGGCTGCCAGTGTCGTCATCAGCGATTCGTTGAGCTGACGAATGGTTTCTCTAAGATCCCCCTTAATCACGCCGTGAAATTGGACTGCTTGGCGAGTGGTAAGTCGGATGGAGTGGTTGGCGAACTCGTCTGCGATCCGATCGAGATCAATGTATTGCCCCGAAGTCAATTGGCCCGCTGGTAATACGACCCGTAGCATAAAGCTGTAAGCTTTTCCAAGTCCCTCTGCTCGTCGGGATTTTCGTAGGTCACGATCATCCTGTTGGTAAGAACCATGGAATTTTAGCAATTGCAGGTCGTCTTCTTTGAAACTGTCTAATTCCGGGTTGCGAAGTGTTTCATCGATACTTCCTCGCAAGAGTTGACTGTTTTGTTTTGCAATTTCTACTTTAGTCGGATCGGTTTTTTCTTTAGCCATGATGTCGTTTATTCAGGGAGGAATGGAGAGTGCTCTGCAGATGCACTCAGTTCGCAAAGTTAAATTGAAAAATGCAGTCCACATTCATCTTTATCAGATTCTGCCCAACGCCCTTTTCGGACTTCTGATTGAGGGCTGGAGCCAGGTACTGCACGGGTGCAGTGGAAACAGCTCACGCTTGGGTAGTTTTGCAAATGCAACTGGTTGAAGGGAACCTCGTTTTCCTGGATGTATTCCCATACTTGTGCGCGTGTCCAGGTAGCAAGTGGGCAGAATTTCATAAGTTCGTAACGCCAATCCCAGGCAAGGACTGGAATGTCAGAACGCTCTTTGGTTTGTGTCCGCCGCAGTGCTGTAATCCACAACCGATAATTCACAATGTTGTCACGCATTGGTTTTACTTTACGAATGTTGCAGCACATGTTTGGATTGTTTTTCCAAAGCATGTCGCCGTACATTTCTCGCTGCTGTTCGATTGAAACGGAAGTTTCCCAAGTTAAGAATTCCAGGTTGGAATATCGCTCGATTAATTTTTGGCGAAGTTGTTTTGTTTCGGGGAAAAAGAAACCAGTGTCGATGCAGGCAATCTGAAGTTTAGGTAATTGGTATTCCTCAATTGCTTTGGAACACATGTCCATGAGAGCACAGCCCTCCATTCCAAATGAAGAGGTCATGATGATGGGTTGGTCTGCAAATTTTTGCAGTCCCCAGTTAACTAAGTCTTGCGGCGCACCCGATTCGCCAACCTCAGGCGATCCGGAATTCTCAGTGGACGGAGTACCAGCATCCTCTACGTTAGGTTCGTCTGGAGTTTCGACGATTGGTAAATTCGAGGTGGATTGATCCGGTGCCAAATTTGGAACGCCATCCGGAGGTGAATTTGTGTTGGTCGATTGGTGATTCATAGAAGCTGTAATATTGGTGAGACGCAGGACTCAACAGACTCTGTTTTTGGTAATCAACATTCAAGTTTGCTGTACTCCAACCAGGTCCGGTTCAATGGAAGCAAGCAGTCTCAAGCAATCCACTTGTAAAAGTGGTTGATAAATAAGACTTCAACGTCGACTGGCGAAACGCGGCGAATGCGTTCACTATATGACTTAATACATTAATTTGCGGTTTTGAAACAACATCAAGCCATGTGATCGGATGAAATATTTATCTCGATGGTCGTTTAATGCTCAGTGGGAAATGGACTGAGGTTTCTTGATTGACTGCAGATTCCGTGAAATTTCGATCGCGAAATGAAGGACACGCCCCGTTGCAGGGGATTAACGGACGGATTTCGCGATAAATTGCGGGCGCGAGATTTAGGGGCTCTGCGTGGTGAACGCCGAGGCGCCCAAAGTGATAGCACTTTTTAGGGTTTGTCGTGAGTGATTTGCGGTGTTTCTATGGTGATTCGTTCGTGTGCAAATCAGGAATATTGCTAGGGAGTGGGGGTGCCAAAGAACTTAGGGACTGCGATGTCGGACGCCGTTTGCGATGGGTCTTGGGCTCGCTTGGCCATATTTTCAGTTTTTTCGGTACTTTAGTCATGATTGTGTTGCGCAGCATTGGTATCTGCGCGGTTGTGGCAACCAAGATGCTTGTTGAAATCTATGTTAAATTCTAGGTGACCCTCTGTTCGCCTTAACTTCACTAATTCCACCGCGTCCTTGAATTGATCCACTCTTTTGACCGGGAGTTGATAGATCAAGTGAGCTATTGATTCATAGCGGATTGCATCTGATTGGGATTGGAAAGCTGTGATTTAAAGATGAAAGAACCGAATGTATTTGCAAATTTTGTGTCCCAGTTGTGGCAACAAGTTAACGGTACGCGAAGAGCTGAGTGGTCGTAAGTGTGGATGTCCTCACTGCAAAAAAACGATCCAGATTCCCACCCTCGCGGGTCGCGAAACTCCACCGCCATCTCAACCCTCAGCAGCAGAGCCGGGCGGGATTCAAATTGATACCAAGCGAAAGCGAACAAATCCGGCTGCGCCAGCGCAAACGGCCTCAACCAGCAAGTTGCCTGGCGCGTCTCATTCTATTGAGGACAGCACGAATGTTGGGATGGTTTTGAGTGGATTAATTGGTGCTGGAACGACTCTTTTGTTTTACGGCGTTCTGATTCCGTTACATCAATTCAAATGGACCGAATTGTTTTGGGATCGCGGTTGGGTTCCTTACGTTACGGTGCTTTTGACGTTTTGGTCATTTTCAATTTTGTTTTTGAAGTGGCGGAAGTTGAACTTGCAAAGACGTGCGATGCTTCTCGACGTACTACCGATGGAGCTTTCTGAGGAAATTACCTTTGACACTCTCGATCGTTTTCTCAATCACATCGCAAAGCTGCCGATAGACGGGCAAAGTTTTCTCATTAATCGGGTGGTTCGCGGAATCGAACATTTTCGGGTTCGCAAGAGCACTTCTGAGACCGTCACGATGCTTGGCTCTCAATCCGATATTGATGCTAACAATGTTCTTGGAAGTTATACGCTCGTAAAAGTATTTATTTGGGCGCTCCCGATCATGGGATTTATTGGAACTGTGATTGGTGTAAGTACCGCGATTGCCGGGTTGGCTGGTAGTCTCGAAAACGCTTCGGATGTGTCGGCGATTAAAGGCGCGCTGAATAATGTTTTTGCCGGCCTTGGCACCGCATTCGATACGACGCTTCTCGCCTTGGTTTTGAGTTTAATGGTGAAAGTGCCTTGCTCAGCATTACAAAAAAGTGAAGAGGATCTCATTACCTGGGTCGATGAGTATTGCAATGAAAATCTGCTCAAGCGACTTAATGACCGCCGTGAAGGAGGAGCACAGCGTGGCGGGATGGGAACCAGCGGTGTTGATCCGAATGTGATCCGCGATGTATTTTCTGCGGCGATGAGTGTTTATCACGACCAATGGAATAAGCAGGTAACCGAGATGAACCAAGCCTCGCGCGAACTTCAGAAATCATTTACCGCCATCTCGGCAAATACGAGCAAACTTCAGATTGAATCACTGCAGTCGGGGAAAGCGCTACAGAAACACTTTTCCGGTTTGGAGAGAGGGCTATCGGAATTGAGCGGCGTGCTTGAAAAACTTGGAGGACAACAGGTGGTTGTTCAGCAAGTGCCGGGTAAGCAGCGCGGTTGGTTTGGCGGGAAACGCTAGAGAATAAGTTAGTCGGGAAATTGCAATTAATTAAAAATTGATACGAGAGGGGGGGATATGGGAAGGCGTCAAGAGAGTGGTGATAACGAAGTTTCGCTCTTTCCGTTTCTAAGCATCCTTGCTTGTATCATTGGTGTTTTGACATTGATGATTTCGACTTTAGCACTTTCACAGATGGATACAGAGGCGGTGGTTGCCGCGGAAGCCTACGAAAAGCTCGAAGAAGATCTTGCTGCGAGTGAGCTTGAAATCAGTGATTTAACCAAGCAAGTTCAAGCGGAATCTGGAAAAACTGAGGCGGCGAAAAAGAGAAGTGAGCTTCTTAAGCTCAAGCGAGAGAATGCCGGAACTCAGGAACTGTTTCTCGTCGCCCGGGAAGAGGCAACTCAGCTAGAAACGAAACTCGATCCGGCGGCGACCGAACTAAAGCAGGAACCGCTGGAGGCGTTGACGGCGGATTTGCAGGGCTATCTCGAACAGATTGCTCAATTTAAAAAAGAGTTGGCTAACCGTGAGCTTCCCCCGGAAGAAGGTGAGTTTTCAGTTTTACCTGGCGGAAGTGGTGTTGGCGTAGTCCCGCGATTTATCGAATGCACGTCGAATGAATTAGTGCTCCACCATCTGGCTCAACCGGTACGCGTCCGCGTCAATGCGATCGAAACCAATAAAGAACTTCTGAAATTATTAAATGAGGTTGCTGGAGCCGCTGGAGGGAAAGTGATTTTTTTGGTTCGTGAAGACGGGGTTTTTGTTTATCGACGCGCAAAGAGGTTCGCTGATTCGCTTGAGGTAGAGAATGGTAAATTGCCAGTCTTGGGACAAGGGCGGATCAATCTTCAGTTTTTTCGAGGAAAATAGTCATGCGTCGGAAAAATGGAAATGACGACGAAGGAGCGATGGACTCGCTCCTCGATACCATGACAAATGTCGTGGGGATTTTAGTAATTGTGCTGGTGGTTACCCAGTTGGGTGTGGGGGATGCGGTTAGTCGAATCACAGACTCAATCAAGGTTGATCCTGAAGAATTTGAGGCTAAGAAAAATAAATTGACTGCACTTCAGAAAACGCAAGTGCAGCTAAAATTAGAGGTCGATCAGCTAAAACAAGAGGTCGGCCAGGATCAGGCTCAGGTTAGTCTGGAACTTGAACAGCTCAAAAAGAAACATAGCGAAGAGTTACTTAATCTTGCAAATTTAAAAAAGAAGAATCTCTCAATTAAAACCGCCATCAAGCAAGCGGAATCAGAGAAGGAACAGCGGAAAGAGATCGAAGCTAAAATTAAAAATTCGCTGGAGGAAGTGGCCAGCTTGAAGGCCAAATTGGACCAAACGCCTGAGCGAGAGGTGCTGCCTGGGCGCGAGATGCGATTGCCGGACCCCCGCCCAGCGCCACCGGGATTAATTCCTTTTCGATTCATCTGTTACAACAATCGGATTTATCCATTTAATGATTTTTCGACGCTGCAAAAAATTGCCAATGAGAAAGCCAAGAGCCTTAAAGGCAGAATGCGAAATGATCCAGTAAAGGGGATCGATCCAGATCGCTTCATTAAAGACTTTTCGAGACCTGCCATTCGAAATAATAACGTTGAATTGACGGTAACGAAGCACCCGGATAGAAGGCCACGAATCTCATTCACTCCGCTGGAACGTGGAGGTGCTTCGGTGCGAGATATCGAACGCAAAGGGACTCGATTCAATAAAGACTTGGCCGCGCTTGATTCGTCCCGCTATTACCTTGAGTTTTGGGTGTGCGGTGATAGTTATGATGTCTACATGAGTGCGCGAGCGAAAGCAGAGGCACTCGACTTAGCGGTGGGATGGTTGCCTCAACCGCCGGGATGGAAGTACGTCAGCGTACTTCAAGGCATTCAACTTGGGCCTGCGCCCGAGCCAGTCGTGGTGAAGAAAAAACCGCCAGTCGTAACCCCGGCCAAACCCGCGCCGCCAAAAAAACCTGCAAATGTGATCGACTAGTTATTACTGTCTAACGAAGCAATTCGATTTCGTTGCATTTACTGTTTGAAGGTTTGTTTTCGTTCCCCAGGATCGCTTGGGTGATTGTCTGCCCTATCAAGTAAGCGGTAGGTAAAGTAAGTGTAAGAAATGTGTTCTAATTTGGTTTCGCTACGTTTCTCATTCGAATGTTGTTGTAGGGCCTTGATAATTAAACGATAGTTCTTCTGTATCAAATACATAACGGCCCTGATTGTTTCATTGAAGAACATGAGCTCATGACATATCTAGTTTTAGCTGGTTGGTTAATTTTGATTCATGTACTTGCTTGCATGTACGTTATTCGAAGTGTGTCTAGCGGTTCTGAAAATAGTAGTTCTGACAAAAGCAATGAAGGTGGTAGTGCGAGTGAACGCTTTGCTCGCGATTTGGCTGCTAGTGATCGATTTGCGGATTACCTGCGTTGGTCCGGAGCGATCAGCGTTAAGCAGTTTAAATTTATTTCAGGGGTTCTTAAAAAGGCGGCGAGCGAGGGGTTCAATTCGATTCCGGCGTCAAAGCCGTCAGCCACAGTTGCGGATTTAAGGTCTGGCAACAAGGAATTGGGAACGCAAGCGGTTGCGAAGGACGTCGTTGCGACCAAGGTCTTGGCCGATGAACCGGCGGTTGCCACGACAGAAACCCCTGTCCTTCCACCTCAGGTGCCGATACCCAATCAGGCATCAAGCGTTCCAACGGTTGCTAAGCAAGATCCACCAAGACAACCTGCGCCGGTCGCTCCTAAAGACTTGCCCCAGGGAGTTGCAAAACCGGCGCCTTGGGATTTGCCTGATCCACCGTCACGTGAACCGCGTCGGACCTTCTCCGAAGTGATGTCCACGTTTATGCAAGAAAAGAATATGCGTTGGGGCGAACTTGCCAGCGGAATCATGATTGTCTTGAGTGCGGTTGGGTTGGTCGTAAGTCTTCGTGAAACACTTGAGAATACAGTTCCCTACTTCTCGGCGTTGCTTTTTATGTTGATCACTGCGGCAATTCATGGCGCGGGGATTTACACGCTGAAAAAATGGAAACTGCGCAATACGAGTCGCGGAACACTTGTGATTGGTTTATTGCTGGTGCCAATAAATTTTGTAATGGCTTGCGTGTTATCGGATCACCGGCCTTTGAGCGATCCTTGGTTTTGGGTTGCCGTCTTTACTGGCGTCAGTGTATTTTCATTTATCACCTGGCATTCGAGCAAAGCCTTGTTGCGTCGTGGTAATCAACCGATGTTCATTGCAGTCTTGGGGTGTGGTCTAGGCACATTGTTTTTAAATCGCACGATTGACCTCGACCTGCCAATTGTATTTTCTAGTCTCTTTACACTTCCAATTCTGGCAAGCTTTTTGATTGGGTCTTGTGCGTTTGACAATCGTCAGTGGGAACGCCAGCATTGGACGGTTAGTGCGCAAAATCGTTTGTGGTTGCTGTTTGGAATCGCAATTGCTTCGGCGGCATCTGCTCTCTCGATTGGTGTTTATCGATCTGAAATGAATTTTGGAAGGATTTTGGTTTTTGCACCAACCCTGTCAATAATTTTTTTGACGATGTTTAGATTTGGTGCGCGGATGCATGAGGTGACCCTTGCAAGGTGTGCCAGTTTGCAGGGCAGCGATAATGAGTCAGTGCCCTTGTACGGTCTGTCGGTAAAAGTCCTCGGTCTAATCTTGCTTGGCATTACGCTGTTAAGTGCTTTGACCAATCCAACCGTTTTTCTTTTGACTTCGCTTTTGGTTGCAATCGGGTTTTTTGTGATCATCGTTAGGGATCAGAGTCCTCAGTGGTTACCCGTTGTCTATGCTTTGTTTGCGGCGTCGACCATCGTAGGTGTCAATTTGTTTTCCGGAACTTTTGTTTGGGAAGAAGCAGTTCCGTTGCCGGTATTTATGACTCAAATTGTCAATGGAGTAACGGGGCTACTGTTGCTATTTCTCGGTGCCTGTATTGGCGTTGCCAACATTGCTTTGAAACGACTCTTTCCCAGCAACGTCGATCCCAACTTTATTAAACGGGGCTGGCTGACGGGTGCTGGAGTCTTTTCAGTGGGACTTGTGTGCGCTTTGGTTGCCAGCGCGATTCATCGCGATAGTGGTTTTGATACAGGAGTTGCCAGCGGTCTGTTAATGTTCGCGGCAGTCGGATTATTAGCGATTACGTTTCGAGCCAATGATAGTGAGTCAGCGCTTAAATGGCAGTTGCCGATGGTAAGTACACTATTTTTGCTCGGCGCGCTTGTTCATTTGATTATCTGGGATCTTGCTCTCGAACGGATGGTGCCGGGAGCTTTTGCTTTGCCGCTGCTGCCTTGGCTCATTATCGCAGTCTTAGCTTCAGGTTTACTGACAACACTGTCGTGGTGGATGCCTGTTCGTCTCCGCTCGGAATCCGCGAGCAGCACCGTCGTTACGTGGCTGAGCTGTGCAGGGATTGGTGTGCTGGTTTATTCCATTGGTGCTGCGGCTTTGATGCAGTTTAGCGAAGGGACTGGAGGGACTGGATTTGCTTGGGTCGCATTTCTGAATTGGTTTGCAATTAGTTTGGTGATTCGACAGAGAGGGTTCAGTTGGTCGTCATCAGCTTCGATTCCCGTTTTTGTTGGAGGAGTTTTTGCGGTCTTTGTTTTCTTAAATGAAAATGGTCAAGATTGGCTTAATTTTCCTGTCAACGAGACGACTGATTATTGGTTTGCAATTTCGGCGGGAATTATTTTTTACTGTGTCATTTGGATAATATTGACAACGATCATTTCGCGTTGGTTGTCATGGCAGTGGATGAGCAAAAACAATTCGAGTGTCGTTAACTTTTTTCTATACGGCTTTATTGTTGCAGTTGTGGCAATGGCACTCGATGGCGTCAATTTTGGAATCGGTCAAGAGCTTGATACTGGGCTGGAAGCACCTGTGTGGGCAGGTGGAGAGAACTTCTTTTGGTTGTTCGCAGCATTCGGTATGGCAGCCATTGCCGCTGTTATCCAGTTCGTTGTTCGCCCACAACCGATTGGCGGTTTTTTTGCGATCGCGCTCTGGTTTCTGGGGTGGGCCCTAGTGTCGGTGAATTTTATCGAGAGCGTTTCAGTAGCTTCTGCGGTGCGTTGGCTGCTTGCAGCAGGTGGGGTGACCATCGCCGCATTGTTGGCGGTTCGAAAACCTCTGCTGCCGATTTGGGCGTCGACGCGTAACGCGCTATCGTTGTCGGGGAAGTCATTTTTGGGGAGAGCCAGTGCAAAGGCACTGATCAACTTCTCACTTGCCGTGAGCACTCTGGCCGTTCTTTGGATTTCGACGATCGTGTTTTACAAATTGATCGTTGCTCAAACATCTCTTTCGGGCCCCGTCGTTGGTTCGTTATTCGCTAATTTAATGCCAGAGGTGTCTTATGGCGTGCCGATTCTTTTGATCGTTTCGAGCTTCTTGATCTATGCCGTCAGTGAGGGGCGTCCGATACTTGCGACCATAGGTTCATCGGTCTTTCAGTATTTGATTTTATTGGCACTGGTTCTGATTGTATTTGCAGATGATTTCGGGCTTGCGTCCGCTCGATTTATCAATCTTTTACTGGCCGTATCGGTTGGAATGACTGGCTACGGTGTGATTTGGTATTTCTTGCGAAAGAAAATCGACGGGAATTTGATTGATGCCCGAATCGGTGGTTGGGTCACGCAGGGCGGGCAGTTCAGCCAGCTCAAGATTCACGTTTTGTTGAATGGACTTTTGATTTCTTGTCTTGCCGGTACGGTAATCCTGAATGTCTTCCTCAAGCCAGAGGAGAGTCAGATGTGGATCAATCGGATCGGTGGTTGGGGGGGAGTTATTACATGGTTACTGTTTGGCGTATTGGTGTTTTTTGTCTACAAGAATGCAGAGAGAAAAAGGCTTGGTATTACGACAACACTTTGGTTCACGGGATTGATGGGGACTGTTGTGCTTGGCCTCTTCGTAGCGATTCTTGACCGACATCTCGCGTTAGAGCCATGGGTTGCATTTCGTGTGGTAAGTTTTGGGTTTTTGGCAATTCACCTAATTCAAGTTGTTTTTTTAGTATGGGGTGCTCGGAATCTAGAGAGCGACGGAAGTCAGTTAAAGAAAAGTTTGCTTGAGCATCAGTTAGCTCTGGCAACGCCCCTCTATATGACGGCTGTCGTCGCGATGACTTTTTTGTTGAAGGGTGTTTGGGGCGACGTGCAACAGTCGGAGTTGTATTACATCTATCTTGGTGCGATTGGCCTGTTGTCCGTCTGTATTACTCAGGCAGGCTGGGCATTGCGATTTGGCCTTAACGGATTTGCTTCCTTAGCCATCGCCTTGATTGGAGTGGAGGTTTTCTTCAGCGATCAAACTGCCGTTTGGCAGATATTGGATGTGAGGTTTGTGAATTTGGTGGCTATCACTTCGATGCTGTTTGCAATTTCATGGACGGGCTACTATTTGGTTCAACGCAAAAAAATTGCGTTTCCGAAATATTTTTTAATCATGCCAAGTTTTGTCATCATGGGTAGCCTGGCTTGGATTATGTTCGCTAGTCTGCTCGGTTTCGTTTCGGGTGCGATGTTTGGCACAACCGCTGACTGGTTCAATAATCCAACGGGTTACTTAACGCTTCTCTGTTTTTTCGGATTGGCTTTGACTACGATTTGGAATGATCGGGCTGTTTTGCAAACGACAGTGTTTTATCTGTTTTCGATTGCAGTTGGGTTAACATTTTCGATGTTGATTCGAGAGGATGAATTGCCGATTCCTTCGGTTGCATGGCAGTTGCTATTCGGTAGTTTACTAGTCACATTTTGGTCCATATTTTGGGTCAAGCGGGCATCCATCCTGAAGTTGTTTGCTCCCAATGATTCTTTCCAGTTTAAAAAACTGGAGAATTCTCTTTCTAACGAGTTGCCCGCTTGTAATTTAATCTTTGGAAGCCTGTTGTTTTTGGTTTCGTTTTTGATCATCGGTACGTTTGGTGAGCGATCGGTTCGTTATCTGGCGGTCTTCACCCCATTCTCTCTTGCTATAGCTACGGGGGTTCAGGCGAACCAAACGACCAGAAGCTATTTGCAACGGTTATCGATTGCTTTTGTCACGATCGGGGTAATATTTCTCGCTCTAGCAGATTTGTCACCCGGGCAAATGTATTCACCGTTCAGCCATGCGATGGTGCGGATTCTGATTGTCTTGTCAGTTGCGATGTTTGTTTACGGATTTTTGGTGACGCGATGGGTTCGGGAGGGAGATACTTGGCTTGAATCTTTAAAGACCATGTCCGTGGTAACCTGCGGTCTGGCACTAATCGCTTTAATCATGGTGCTTGGTGAGGAGTGCTTAATTGCTTTCGGTGGAGGTTCGGGGCAACTGTTGTTAGCGGAAAGTGTCGTAGTCGCGATCGTCGTGGGTGCAATGATCGTTGGCTTACTGACTATTGCAGTCAGGCCTCAACAGGATCCTTTCTCTTTGACGGTGGAAGGCCGGATGGGATATGTCTATGCGGCTGAGTTTTGCGTTGCACTCTTGATTCTTCACGTCATGCTAAGCATGCCATGGTTGCTTGATCTTGGTTTGCGGGAGTATTGGCC
>Ga0214481_100768_pt1 | contig 15279 bp, 18 predicted proteins | sample M1_20Mar14CPVII9_4_FD_165057 | JGI IMG/M metagenome (GOLD analysis project Ga0214481, IMG submission 165057) | Marine eukaryotic communities from Monterey Bay, California, United States - M1_20Mar14CPVII9sort6BwellG10 | ecosystem: Environmental > Aquatic > Marine > Unclassified | place: USA...
CAGTTGGACAACAAGAGAAGCTCTTTGTTGGTATGATTTTGATTCTAATTTTCGCAGAGGCCTTGGGACTATACGGTTTGATTGTTGCACTTATCCTTTCACAAAACTCATTCGTTTGTGAGGGAGATAACTAATCGCTACTGTCTGATAAATAAAAAATAGAGAGATTTCTGGGCAGATCATGTAAATAATTGCAGGTTGCCATGTTTTTAAGACCGGCTTTAGAGAGAGCCGAGAATTGGTGTTGTTCAGGATGTTTATGTTAAAGAATAGAGTCATTTCGTTTATCAGTATTTCCCCACCTCTTCCTGTTTGTCTTTTGTGTTTTTGGTCAGAGTATATTCCCACTCTTTCTGAATGTTAATTTGCTTGTTGCATACATCAGGGAAGAAAAGGTTGGATGACTTTGTTACTGTGTCAGCTATTTTAAGCAAAGTAATGAACATAAATACACACTTCCCTAACATATATGTAATTTAAGCCACTTCACTTTCGTCGTCAATTTACCAACGGGGATATCGTCTATCTTTTTTCCATTCTTGGCCACTACTGTGGTGATGTACCAGGCATCATGACTCGCGAACTTGAGTTTTCTCTTGCTTCGAAAATATTGACCGCTTAGGGGTTGTAGTAACATTAGCCTGGGCCGGTACTACGGTCGTTGCAGCATTATCTATCTTCTTCTCCTTTGCTGAGAATATAGCACGTCTTGTTGACACCGGTGGAGACATAGGAACCGGAGGAGGCAGAGCAAAGTCTGATGCCTGCTCAATTGTTGTTGTTATCGATGTATGCTGTGGTGATGTTGGGCAATATTTAGGAACTTGAGGTGAATGTTGCGATAACATGGCCTTTGCTTCTTCTTCTATGTGTTGCTTTGAGGGTATTGGACTCAAGTCTTGCTCTTTGGTACTTTTGACATCCGTATCAGAGATTTGGACTTCCTTCTTCTTTGTCGATAGTGGCTTTGGTGTAAACTTCTTTGTTCCTCCATCTACCTCAACATCAACCAAGTATAGATCTCTTAAATCACCGACCCACATATCCTTCGCCTCGGACTGATCCTTCAGCTTATCCATTTGCAAATCTATTTCCAATAGTGGATTTATTAACATCATCTCCTTATGACGTCGGGAAGCACCATCTATTTCTGCATCTATCCGTAACAGATCAATCACCTCATCGAGGTTCATATTAATAGATGCAGAAACTTGTGTTGAGTGATATGAGTTGGCATTAAGTAATGCTGCTTCGTGAGGGTCGAAGAATTGGTATGCATCGTAGTCTGTAAGTAGACTTTCGGCGTGCAGGTAGATATCTTCTCCGCCTAATTCTCCTTCAGGATTCCATATATCGTCGTCCTCCTCGTCATCACTTAGCTCAAATTGATACTGGGGATCCCTTGAACCTTGTTGTCCAAGTACTTCTGTTTCTACCACTCTATTCTCCTTTGTCTCACTTGCCCTCTTCTTCCTGGCACATTCCTCCATTTCAACATCGGTCCTTCTCAGATCATTCCACACTGTACTCTCGAGAGCTTCCTCTTCAAAGAATTGAGGCATTTGTAGGTCATGTTTAAACTTATCTACCGTCTTATCCACCTTGTACAGTTCCAGGATGCAATGTATATCATCATTGGTACCAAGAGAGGTCATCCTTGGTTTCTCTTTGGTATTAGTCGGCTCCTTATTGTCGTCATCCTTGATGTCCTCTTGGATTGTTGTAACAAAAGCAATAACATCTTTATCATAACTTCCCCTTCTACTATGCCGTCCCCCGCCGACACTTCCTCCTGATTTACCAGCTGCTAACATGTTTGCAGATGCACTATCAACAGATCGATCAACCATATACAAATCTAATAGTACACCATCCAATCCTGCCATTGCACCGTCTGCTTTAATCTGAGATGCATTATGGTGTGCATGAAGTTCATAAGGTGAATTCATTTTAGTGGATTGGAGTGAATTAAGATATTGTTTATGTAATTCTGCTTGGAATAATTGTTGTCCCGAACCAAATAACTGTTGTCCAGATCCCGCGCCGCCGTGTAAGGATAGAGGTAGTGAGGGATTACGACGATGTTGTTTAGCTCCTCGTTGTTGTGGATGTGGACATGATCCAATACTATGCGCATCATAGGAATGAACACTAAACCCTCGTGGACGAAGTCCATTGGATGGGAAACTACCAACATTGAAAGAATCATTAGTTTGATTCGAGCCAATGGTTGAATCATCTTTTGCAACTGGTGGCTGCATGTAATGATGCCTGTTATCATATGAATTATTCCATGCATCTGTATATTCCACTTCTTCTTTGTCAGGTGGATGCCACGAAGGACATGTCAGTGGTTCTTTCACAAATATAGATGGTGTATTTTGTGCATCCCCACCAGCTGGAGGTGTATTAAGATTGGTAGGTGAAGAAAAACATGGCATATCTGTCTCTCCGTGCAATGCAGGTGGTGTATTCAGCACCAAGTCTAATGTATTGTGTTGAGACATTACAGGTGTTTTATCAAGACTAATCGGTGTAGATGGAGCCTCATCTAACCCGCCGAATGAGCCAGACCTTCCAGACATTAACATAATACTACTTCTGGTGTATGTATTATATCGAATATTATGTATGTATTGTGAGTGTAAGGAGAGAGAAGGCCAGGAGTAGTTCCAATTTTTTACTTTTGCTAGCAAGATGATATGTATGTGCAATTATTCCCTAATATTGTTGACAGACAATATACGACACACAGTACTATTAGGAGGTGCGCCTACTACTAAATCCAGTGATATTGATATTAGATAGACAATAAACAGTATAGCAGTGAAGAGGTTGCTTGTATGAGAAGAGTGCGTGGTCGGTTGGGTCGCTAAAAATTGAGCTTATTCACTTTTGGTTTTATGTTATCATTTATTTCAAGGTTATTACTATTTGTAGAGGACAGCCGACAATAGTATCAATATGGAAAGTACACAGCAATGTAAGGGCGGTGCCGAGTGTGTTGTTGAACCAGATACACAGGCTCGGCCGGTCAGAGATGATATTGAAAAAGAAACAGATGATATTTCCAATGAAAATGTTAGTAAGCAGCCCACAACAACTCCAGTAAGTAAAAGGCAGCAACAGTATCAGCAATATAGACAACGCAAACAACCTGCGGCTATAGAAGCATCTGAGAGCAACAAGCTAATGACAGAGGAAAATATATTATATGGTATCACATGCACAATTTTATTATTATTCATACTCCTCGCAAAAAATAAACATAAACGAAGGCAGCATGAGATGGAAGAAATAGAAAGTAGTACTCAGTTAGAAAGGGTACGCCGACGTAATTTGTTGGCTACTAGTGATACGAAAGTAGCAGTAGATGAGCTACATGACAGTCCACGAGATGCTAGGGCTCCTCCGCAATCGCCAATGTCTAAACACATGTCCGAAATACGTGAAAGGCAACAAAACAAATTATCTACAAGCACCAAATTATCAAGGCACAAGAAAACAAAGAAGAAGCAAACACTAAAAAAGTATTTGGATATGAATCACAAAGCTGCTGATGAGGCGCTGGAGAGACGACAACGTGTGATTGCGGCTGAACAAACACTTTTACAACCTAGGAGACGAGTTGCACAACAGCATCCGCAGCAACAGCAACAGCGCAATGATGTTGAGGAGGCTGAAAGAGTTGCATTAGTACAACAACAAAATGCCGACTATGAAGAAGCATTACGACTTGATCAAGCGCGTTCTCAGCAACTATCATTGAAGAAGGAAATTAGATTGAAACGGAAGCGTTATAGACAAAATGCAGAACAGCGACTGACTATTGCAGGAGTTCAAAGTCCTGAAATATTAACAAACAACCAAAATAACAATATTGCAACGGGGGGAAGTAGTGTTAGAGTTAGACTACTTTTACCATCAGGGCGTAAAGTTGACGGAGAGTTTGCTTCTACGCAAGAACTGGGATTAGTATATGATCTTGCTCTATTAGTTTTGGATAAAGAGAATCTACTCTATAGTGATGAGGATGGCGAGGGGGGTATCAACGATGATACCTCCGATACTGATGATGATGATCAGAATGACGGCTTGTTATCCTCATATGGTGAACAAGATTACACTGTCATCCAGCAATCTTGGCAGGATGTATTCTTCCCATTTACAATTGTAAGCCAGTATCCTCAACGATCATACAACAATTTTTTGAACGCAACATTGATAAATTGTGGATTAAATAAAGCTGCATCACTAATGGTTGTTGTTGAAACTGACTGAGAAGGATAGGAGTTAGAGCTATTTACCTTTTGTATTGTGAGGAGTCGAGGCACCCATTCCAGTTGAGGCTCATTTTACAAATCTACATATCCACATATCGTTTATACCCTGTGAATAACAATTATAATAAACAAGTAACAACAAGGGAAAGAACCTCCAATTTAGAACATTATCATTCACGTGGGATATAACTTGACATCCTAAGATAAGTTGTTTTAAAGATTACACTATACACTTTCACAACTGGACTACTCATCTTCTTGATAAAGATGACTAAAGAGGACAACATCAATCCAAGTAAACAACAGGTGATGTTACTCGACTATGCTCTACTATGCATAAGAAGCATATTAAAACTGAGGAACTGGCAACAAGCTATGCTCGACAAAGTCATGTTCATACTTGAGAGCATAACTGAGCTTGTCGTGTTCATACTTGAGAGCATAAACGAGCTCTCTGAACTCACTAAAATCAATTACTCCATCCTTATTGGTATCAATAACCTGATGAAGGGTTTTAGCATCTTGGGTGTCAAGGTCAGTACCGACATTGCTTGCAATGAACATGGATAGCTCTTCACGAGTGACCACACCATCACCATTCAAATCAAGCTTGGACCATAAAGCGGTCACTTCCTCGGGAGATCCGTTCTCAAGGAAACTGGAGATTGCCTTTCCAAAGTCTTCCTTGATATCTTGGTGGAGGGAGTTGAAGTAGTCTGTAACTTCCTCGAACGATAGCTCACCGTTGTTATCCTCATCAATCGAGTCAAACAACAAGGCAAACTCCTTATCATCAAGCTCTGTCATTCCTGACGAGGTAACAAACTGACGAAGTTCATCACGACTAACAACTCCATCGCCATTGATATCAAGCTTCTTCCATAGAAGCCTAAAGTCCTGACTGCCAATGGCACGTCGGAACTCAGTGTTGAGGAATTTGACAGGCTCGAGGATGAAAGTACCTGTTGCCTTGTAACAGACTACACCCGTCTTTTCTTGCTTGACTTCGGATTGGACAGTGTAAGTTGAGCCTGGCATACCAAGCTCTCCCTTGCTAAGGAAAACCTTGGATTGAAGCTTAAGACCATATGTATCGGGGAAGTGTAGGTTCTCAGGCAAGCACTGTTTGTTTTATAATACAGAGAAGACAACAAAGCTTGAGTGATTGACTACAAAGAAGAACAAAAGTAAACATATCTTCCATATGAAGTATCTTACCGTCCAAGAGAGCATCCTCATTCCAGGTTCTTGACCAAAGTCACATCTCTTGAATGGTAGGTCCAAGCCTGTGAACTCTGAGATTGCCTTACCGACGAGATCTCCATTGTGGAAGAGCATAACAGAGTGAGGCAAGGCCTTGGTATTATCGTAGAAGTGGCCAGGACAGTCGGAAGACTTGGATGGGGGTAAGGTTGCCTCCATACATAGCCATTGACCAGTGATATCAGAGAAGCTCTTGACATTGTTCAACGAGCCGAATGATTCATAAGATGAGAGACTACTACCGTCTTCAATAGACGAGGCATCATCAGGAAGACTAGGATACTTCCTTTGAAATAGAGATGCTGGCACAATGTTGAAGTCGGCCACAAGGTCAAAGGTTGTATCATCATTCTCAAGAAGAACATCACATGATGCAGTACGCTTGGAGAAGTCAGTGCACCTGTTGTGATATATGTTGTAGTGGATATGAGATGATACGAGGGGCTTACTACTACTTCACATGAACACAAAGTAACTATCAACTACTCACTTAGCAAAGATGATCGTGCCTCTGGCAGTTGAAGCATACTGTTCACCGCCGCTAATCTTGGAAAGCTCTTCCTTGATCTTTCCCCTGTATGGATGTACATCCCAATGATATTGAGACACGGGGTAGTAGAATCTGAAGTTGATAATGTACAAATGATGAGATAGATGAGTTAGGATACCGAGACAATATATAAGTATATTATATGTGTGCAAAGAGATAAAGAAACACAAGAGACATCTCATATCTACACACTTACCTTTTCTTCTGAGGATTACGAAGAAGAGCTGCCACGGATCCAGCGGCTCCCATGTGTCGACCAGCTTCTGCAAAAGGGATACCGCCACTCTCCCGACCTAGCGGCATATGAACTTGTGCAGTTGCAACAACTCCAACTACCTCATCGGTAGCGTCGTCTACGATGGCAAACTCATTATCAAGGGCATAGTAGGGCTTGGCAATATCAAAGAAGTCCTCGATGTGATCTTCAAAGGTGACAGAACGCAAGGAGAACATCTTCTTGGGTACTTGTTGAGGGAAAGGTTGTAGAATAGTAGAAGTATCCTGAACACCACAGATGCCACAAGTATCGGCAGCCATATCAATCACGTCTGTACCATTCAAAGGAAGTAGTGGAGGCTTGCCTTGAAGGGTTTTGACAATCTCTTCTGGTGCCAACAAGTTGGTGGTATCCTCTTTGTAGAACAAAGGAGATGGAGTGCGGTGGATGATACGATGTTGGGTAGGAGTGATGAATCCCTTGCATACATCAAGGTTGGAAACGACTGTAACCGTCGTTAGTGGAGCCAACAGGAAGGCAAGGGCGGATGTAGGTACAATCATAGTTGAGTAGATATGTTACTATGTGAGTTTGGAGCAGATATGAAAATTATGAGCTTTGCTTTGTGTAGGTGCGGGTGTGAGGCTTGCTACATAGTGTAGGATACCAGCTAGTCGCACAAAGTTAAGGATACCAGCACATAACATCAACGCAAGTGGAGATGAACAACGTTATCACTATATCTTCTGCATGTGTCAATACTCTAGTTTAAGCAGTTGATGACAAACATGACATTATCCCTTAGTAAAACTAAATGGGCTGAGCATGAGAAGCAGTGGCAATTGAGACTGTCAAACATACGGAATAGAAACAACAAGCTGGCTTTAGAAAGACGAGTATCTTCATCTTTATTCGATGAGTATATCAAGGAGGAAAGCTCTTCATCATCAAGACGAAAACCCCTGAAGAAGGGCTTCCACATTCGATCTGCATATCGGATGGCGACAGTTAATGTCCCTAGGAAGCTCAATAATAACACCTGGTTCTACCCAAAGAATGAGGATGTCTTGGAAGAGGTTGGTTTGTTTACAATCCGTAAGTACATCGAGGTACGTAGACAGACCATCGCTGACAGCATAGTAGACCGGCCGATCTTTAAGCTGTGTTTGGATCAGGAGCCAGTTCGCGGCACTGTGCCCCATCTGTGGTGGTGGGAGCAATCCATGGATATTGATTTGTCGAGGGTGGGGGGTGATGACCTTGCCGTTGTAGACGAAAGTGATTTAGACTTGGAGGTGTATGCAGCTGAGGAGGTGGATGTTTAGTGGATCGAGAGGACACTACGTGTGGGTATGTTTGGGTGATTAAATGAGTGCATATTCACGGGGTAATTGGGCATGCGAGATGGAGCGTTTAAGTTGTGGCGTTAAGTTTAGCATTAATATCTAGTAGAGCAAGCTCCTAGGAGCTCATGGCCTCTAGCCTGCGATTGATATCGCGTGAAAGGCTATACCATGAGTGTCCGGAGGACAAGTTACACACACACACCCCTGAAGAAGAGAAGACTTGTAGTTAGAACTAGAGTTACAAGCGTTGCCTATACACAGCACCAATATTTACACACCAAGAAGGACAGGAATACAAGAGCTACTACTACAAGTATCCTGCAAAATTGCACTAGTCCTACTCAATCACCATCAAGTATTCCCTCCCTCTCCAAGCAATCACCAAATCATGATGATAATGCCTGTTTGTTGTTTGATAGTATAGACATGAGTGCATTCTTTAATATTGACGTATCTAAGTTTGAAAGTGAGAGAGATTGTAAGATGAAATCGGGTAAGCCTAGAACTGCAAACACTTGGACAGAAGTTTGTTTGAGAACTTTGTTCGACGATGATGATTGCTGATTTTCAATTCCCAAGTCTCGAGGGTTACAAGTCTTCAACCATCAAGTCTTCAATCAAGTAAGAGTTGAGAGTGCTAGAGTAAAGACTAGATAGCTTTGCAATCGATATGTTAACTGAGTCTGTTTCTTTACTTACATCACTCTGCTTTAGTATGTGAATGTAGTTGGTTGTATAAGTTTATCATACTAAGAATTGATATCAGCAATTAGTATCTAGTATTACATGTGGTATCATCCCATACACATACACACAAAAAACCTAGGCTAGCCCAGAGATAATCATATGTGCACTTGCTACCAAAGTTTTCATGACTCTTCGCATGGCACTACCGCGTTGCAATCCATCGACACCGAGCATACTAAAGTTATCACGTGATAGAGAACGATCAACTCTTTCCCAAACATTTGCAAACATTTGACTAATACAAAGTACTTCATCTTCATCGTCGAACATACTTGTGGTAAAGTTGTCTGCAGTAAAGACAGTATCAACTACGTCCGTATTGCCAACACATGTCCAAGTAGGATTATCATGCATAACAACAGCTAGAGCAATAAGACTTTCAACACGATGTGAGCACTCGTTGATTGAAGACGATTTGAGTACACTATTCTTCCACCAAGCATTGGAACGGTGTTCTTGAAGAATGGACTTAATGCGAGATCTCATCAATGCTGGAGCACTTAATGCAGTTCTTGTCAATCCATCATTCTTGATCTGATACTCGTTGGTGTTGTTGAAGTCTGGATGTGCAGTTAGAGTAGCAAGAATTTGATCATACACACTCTTATTATAGCTGACCATTGGATTATGGTGGCTGAATAACTGCGATGCCGCTTGATCGTCAGTTGTAACGGCTGAATCGTGAGAGACTGCTGCAGCAACATGACCTTGCTGATCTTGAGGCATTGCTGCTTGCTCATTCCAGTTGAAGTTTAGTACTTCTTCATTGAACAAACGATAATCTTCGGCAGCTTCGGACTCGTCTTCATTAGTGGATGTTGCGGTAGTACAACCAGAGTCAAATGTCTCCCCACGATTTCCGGCCGCAAACGATGTACTACTAGCACATACTTCTTGAGGTACACCATCTTTGTCATCAGATATAGAATCGTTTGGGATATCAGCAATCTTATTGTCCATCTTTCTAGACGTAGTAGCTTCAGCATCATCTTCATCAATATCTTCTTGGACTGCAGTGGTATCCTCCAATGATGTAGTAGAAGTCGACTTCTTGTCGACAGTGATCCTCCTTGAAGATCGAGTAGTAGCGGTGGCGACGGTGCCGTTATCAGCAGTATTCTTCTTTTTTGATGGCTTATTCTTCTTCTGCTTCTTCTTTAGAGTAGATCCTACGGTGACCTTAACCTTAACTAACTTCGTCTCAACAACAGATTTGTCGAGGTGAGATACCTGAATAAGTGTTCCTGCAATCAATCTAGAACGACTGAGTAGGGATGGATATCGCTCCTTATTAGCACGGATGAGTTTATATATAGGTACGTCAAAAGTCTTGGCAATGCCTAATGGTGTATCATTCTCCTTGGCAGTATAATACTTGGGAACTTCAGATGAAGATACTCCAATCTTTGCAATCAATGTTGTTGATTGCAATTCATGCAACTCAGCCGCCTGAGAGAGCATTTCAAACCCGGAATTCCTCCTACGGGTAGTACGAAGGACTTTACCTCTCTGCTTCTTCGTTACAACAACCTTTCTCTTTGTTGCTGTTGCGGTATCCTTCTTCTTCTTGATGATACTCTTCTTATTCGACTTCTTGGCCAACTTCTCATGTTCTTTCACAAGATTAATCTTTTGCTGAGGATGACTGAAGAGAATATATGTTTGAGATATCGTTATACACACAATACATTTCATACAATACATTGCAATAAACTTACTATTTCATAAACTTTTGAGCTTTACTCTTCACTTGTGTCACTGTCCTGCTCTTCACAACTTCTTTGCTAATTGTATACCAACTTCCCCATCCATGCAATACGATACCCCTTTGGAACTGAGTATCTTCGTTCTTAGTCCATTGCCCGTTCCCTTTTACCATGATGAGTTTATGTAGGTGTATTGATAGATGGTAGAGATTGATTATGTTTGCTTTGTTTTTGTGTCTGCTGGTATCCAAAAATGAGGGCTTGCTCTTCTTTTATCTTTGTACCGGTATCCTAAAGTGCTGCTCTCCTCTCCTCTAGTTGCAGCAAACTAAGCTCATAATTTTCATCTTTGGATCGAGCACACATCTCCTTTAATACTTCTACTGCGTCTAATAGTATCTACTCTCCTCTCCGTTGTATATCAAACAGGTAAGTCACACTTATTGATGTGGGAACTGCACGAGACTTGCATGTTGTTGTTGTCGGTGTTATCCTTGAGTTATGTTGATATCGTATGTTTAGTTAGTGTTGGTATCCTAAATGATGAAGGGGTTTCTACTTTTTTGCCGTATTGCTGTCTATTCTTGGTTATAATCAGTGTTGGATGAGCGATGCCGATATCATCTTTGGTTGTGCATACGATGTGAACATATCCTCAGAGGAAACATTGTTCTTGACTCGAATATACATTGCCTCTCTTGCGGTATCCTACTCTTTGGAGATACGTATATACTGTTTATTAGTGGGATAGATATGTATATATGTGAATGTAGACGGTTCTTTGGTGTTTTGCTGGCGTTGTGATTCATCTGTGTCGGTTAATCTATATGATGTCGACTTGTATTTGAAATAACATTTGTGGTATCCTAAATGCTAACACATATACTTCTTCATCTCTTTGTTCTCTTCAATATCAACACCAACAACAGACTTACTCTCATTCAATCATCATGTATTTTTCAACTACCTTCAAGTATATGTGCACTGCAATGGCACTTCTTGCCTCGCCTACCAAGGCAGCTGTTGGCAACTGGGATATTTCATATCTCTCTACTGCTACTAACTTCACTCAAGGTGCAACAAATGATATCACACTATCATACATCGTTGGTACTGGACGTGCATTCAACATTGATTTGTTCACCAATGATTGTCAAACTGCCATTGATATTACAATCACCAACACCAACACACGAACGGTTGGTGATCCTTCTTCCACCGAGGACACCCTCGAGATTATGTTTGATTTGGATAAGACCGATATCACTTCCTCTAACATTTGGGACGGCACTAATGATGTTCTTGAGTTTTGTGCCGTTCTTCAGCTGCTATCAGGATCTGACGTTATCAAGGAAGAGTAAGTTATTGATGAGTATGATCTCTCCTTCTCGAACACATTCTTTTTAACCTTCCTCTTTCTCGGCCATCTCTCTTCTCTTCTACTGCTCTCATCATACAGCAAACGTGACATTGACATTACATTCGACTTTACGGTTGACTTTGATGCCGATGGAGATGTTGCGTTGACTTCGCCTAATCTCAACAACCCCAGTCAGGTGTCCTCTTCTGCCAACGTTGATTCTTACATCTCTGCATGTAAATGTACTTACGGCTCTTGGGATTGTAATTCCAATGCTCTTGGTGCCGACGACACCCTTGATATCTGTATCAAGACCTCAAACTCTGATGTGGAACTTTTGGACCTGACAAGTCTTTCCCTTCTCCAAGATAATACTGGCGAATCAATGGATGTTGTACAGAGTAATGCTCCCGTCGACTCTGACATCTCAGAGATCCAAGACTTTGGATTTACTCGTTACATCGAGACTATTGTACCCTCAAGGTTCTTTGGATCTACCGACAACGTTGCCGTTTCTGGTGTTGTTGAGGTTCAATTCGTTGGAGGTGCTCGTAAACTTGTCGCCTTTGGCTTGGATGATGCCGAGAGTCGTCGTGCTGCTTCTACTACTAGTAGTGATAGTGGCCGCATTATGCGTGGCGATGTTCAGGATACTATCTTTGATCAGCAGGACACTTTTCAGCGTGCCGGACATCATGCTGATAGCCACGTCTCTGTCACCGTGCAACGTCCTGTATCTCCTCAAGTTGCCAAGAGCTCCTTTGGTTTCTCAGTTGGATTGATCATGCCCAAGTTGTATGATGAGATTGATACTAGTGCTGGTACTCTCTTGAATGGTTTTGGAGCTGCTCATATCCTTGGTTCGATTGTTTGCTTCGTCTGGGCATACTTTGGATAGTTCTACTGTTGAATTGTGTCGTTTTATCTCATTTAAATGACTCGAATACAAGTTGTTAATATCGAGTACGATGAGTATTGTTACTATTGTGTTTATGTTGGGGGGTATAGTATGAGGTAGATCATCATGTCGTTCTATAGTATCTCTTGTGAGGGGTCGAGATAGTATAGCACAACTTAAGATATAGTCTGATACAAACATAATTGTTGAATGTACGGGCTTATCTTTCTTCTTATCTATATCTGGTTGGTTTTGCATTCTCTATGTTGTTGTATCTTTTCACCGTATGTATTCACTAAATAATATACTTAATGAATTGGATCTTCATATGTGTATTGGTCGGGATGACATGGGCATCAAGGAACTATCTCCTTTATATGATTTTGAAGACGTGTCATCAGTGTATTTACTGGTACTACATTTGATGATAATATTCTGATGATAACAAGATTTCCCTGATATAGATATATAATTTATATAAAGCCCATCGACTACTCAACATCTCTTCGAAACACCGAAAGGTAGAAGAGTAATAGATACGAATATATGCATTTGACTTCAATCTTACTCCTTGTTGTATATGATATATTTCGTTGCAACCATGGGAAAGTTACTAAATTTTGGATGATGACGGATGTATAAATTATACAATGAGCACTATGAATGAAGTTTTATGATAGGCATATGTTCACATCATGAAATCAACATGTTGTTTTCTTGTATGATAACAACACGGCTACCTGTATGTTCCTATTGGATTGTTAGTCTTTATCATTGGTTGCAACATATCATCATTTTGATTGCCGTTCAAACTCATGTGTGACTGTGTATCAGTGCCAAAACGGCCGTCTTAAGCAACGACGTTCGGACTACTCGTCTCCAGTATATCAATAACTTAGCCGGCATGATCTTATACTCTGTGATGTAGTGGCAGCTTCATTATCATTCTAAGACAATGAATTATATAAGTAATGTTGCCTTTGTTAGATGCATCCGGTCTTCTATGATACACCTACATAATATGTTGTGAGCTTGAATGTTGTTACTCATACCTTGACAAAACAAAGACTACTAAGTGTTTTTATTACGATCAGAAGAAAGCTATACCAACCAAGCTCGCTTACAATGATACATGAACATAAAAGTTAGTCTTCAACAGCGTATTGCTTTGCCAGCTTCAACATATAACGGTAGCATAACTCAGGAGCATACTGATTCAAGTAAAGTAGGAATAACTCCTTCTTGTTTGCAAGCCAAATCTCCTTCTCCCTTGCAAATGCCGCTGACATAACTGTCTTTGCAACAAAGTCTACTTCTAGACCATCATCGGTATTACTATCACTGCCTTTAAACGATGTATCCTTGGAGACTGTTACGGAATTATGAGCAATGTTTGTTCGGGTAGGACCTAAAACAACTTGCAGAACGTCAATAGGATGTCCAGCTATGATCTGTTCAATACGAAACGAATCAAACCAACCCATAATTGCATGCTTCGCACCTGTGTAAGATGTTCGAACAGGACAACCAAACTTTCCAGAGATTGAGTTTGTGTTGATGATCATAGGAGGCGTACTCTTGACATCAATACTACTCTGCTTCTTCTCCCAACTAGGTAGAAGGGCCTTCGTAAGAGCAACACACGATAAATAATCACTGATGATAGCGTTAGAAATAGAAGAGACATATATACATGATGTGAGGTATATCATATTGAAGGAACACAAGGATGGATACCGCCAATCATACAAACTCTTACACATCTGTAACAAAAGAGTCAACATCAAACGATGCCTTCCTTGCCATTGCTCGAGTAGATACACCTCCATTGTTGATTAGAATATCAATACGACCTTGATACATTGCCAAAGCTGCCTTTACTTTGGAAGGGATACTGGTATGATCGGCAAGATCAATAGATAAAACTTGTGCATCACTTGCTCCCAACTTGATACATTCAGTAGCTACATCTTCCAAGGCATCCTGCCTTCGTGAAGCTAGGATAAGTTTGACATTGTCATACTTTGATGATAAGTGCAACGCAATAGCACGGCCCTAGTATCATGTATCAGTTTGGTAATAGAATTGTATAAAGGTTAGATGCAAATGTAGGATACCGCACAACATACAAACATTGCAGTAAGAAACTTACAATACCAGACGAAGCTCCTGTGATCAACACAACCTTGTTCGCGTATGCATCTCTCGGAGGTGTAGAAAGGATAGCAGATGCAAAGTTAGTCTTATTCTTGAGCGATACTAAAAGCTTGCCAATAGCAATGCACGAGAAGAGACTTGTTAAGCCTCCGATTGCAGCAAAGACGGCAGTAGTCTGTTGTGATCGTAGAAATGCTGGTCGTAGAGCTAGAGGAAGAAAGAGTAGACGACTAAAGAGACGTGAGCCTGATGAAGAAGATGATATGATATCATTCAACTTGGATGAGTATAAGTCTGTTGAAGGCTTGCGGTATCCTAACTTCATGTTCGTATTACTCAACTTGTTGTTCAATGTTGGCGTTGGATGATGATGAGATGGAGAGAAAGCTGATGACGGAGATGAATGTAGAAATGCAACAAGAGATATGGGGAGAAAGAAGAGTAGATTCATGTTAGTATATCCTTGGATATGAAGTTGTTGATTGTAGTATAATGTGATAGCAATGTAGTGAAGAGAATTCCAACTAACAAACTCACCGACCGACCACAAAGTTTTGTACCGGTATCCTGATGATCACTTCTTGGGATAAAAGGGCTTGTCCTCGTACTGGTATCCTAAAAGCACACAACGCACACTCTCCACACTCAAAATTGAGCTCATAATTTTCATCTTTGGATCGAGCACACATCTCTCCTGCTAATCTAACCTCCTATCCACCATGAGTTTACTGTACTTCCTTCCCCTAGCTCTT
>Ga0214481_100769_pt1 | contig 15238 bp, 11 predicted proteins | sample M1_20Mar14CPVII9_4_FD_165057 | JGI IMG/M metagenome (GOLD analysis project Ga0214481, IMG submission 165057) | Marine eukaryotic communities from Monterey Bay, California, United States - M1_20Mar14CPVII9sort6BwellG10 | ecosystem: Environmental > Aquatic > Marine > Unclassified | place: USA...
TGACGGCATTCGGAAGAGCACTATCAAGCAGGGTTGTTCTGTGTGAAGTTAATGTGTAGAGAAATTTATCAATTATTATTGTACCTGCCTCATCAGTTCAATCATCATCAATCGATCCTCCTCAGTAATGTTAATAAGAATTGCAATATTATATACCAGTTCTCTGTCAGTTGTATCATACGATATTTCTTTAGATAGTGTATACCATACCTACGATAACACTCAACCTTGCTTATGTACGATGTCATACATTTGAAAATTTCCTAAAGTATCTGCTAAGGCATATCGAATATAGATACAAACGATCATCCTTTATTAGCAGTATACATGACAACCAGCTGCATGAAGTCTCGGTGTACTTTATAGCTCTCTCGGGCTATATTATTTTGCTTCTAGTGGGCCCGTGAGGCAGGACTCTTACGAAAAAGAGTCACGAGTTTCTTGTTTTTCTTTTTGTTGTATTTTGTGATTTTGTGTTAGTGTGTTAGGTAGGTAAGGTTGATGCACCTTATTAGCGTATTGGTAATGGATAATCGTAAGAGACCTTTTGAAGGGAATAGTAGTTCCCTATTGCCTTCTTCTTCTTCTTCTTCTCCATCATCATCGTTTGAACCATGTGCTAAAGCTGCACGACGATCTCAAGAAGAAGAAGAAGAAGAAGAAGAAGAAGACAGAAAAAAATCACATCATAACAATAACAATAATTTATATAATGATTTTAATGAAGTTATCAACTGCCCGACTACAAGTTCGTCGTCTGCATATACATCATCAACTAAACCTCGTGCAAAAGATGATAATAATGTGATTAGCCTCCTTGATGAAAGTTATGATGCTACTACCAACCAATGTGAAAGTGATAGTGATGATGACGAAATAGAATTCGTGAAGGAGACAAAATCAAAGAAGAGAGTTCACTTCTCAGAGATTGAACATGAAATATTCTACTTCAAACAACCACAGTTTGCTGCTTCTCCGTCCATGTCTTTGATAGACGAACAGGCAAGTGTAAACTCTTCCGGCATTCACCAATCATCTGCTCAATCATCACATTGTGCATCATCTAGGGCTACTGCAGATTATACTGTATTGTCTTCCAATCATGGAAGGGCACGTCGTCAACTCCGAAAGATTAGCAAGCATGATCTTAAAGCTGCTGTCAAGTATGGACAACGTATTCCGGTAAGTTGTTAAAGTTGTATACTGTTTAAAGTGTGCACAAGATGTGTATAGTTTTTATCAATTATTGTTCTCGTTTATTTTGCTGATTTGATGTATAAAATATTTGTTTGTTTGTTAATGCCTAAATAAAGTCTAATCCACTACTTTTCATACAATCAAACACACAGGCTCATCCTAATAGAAACACCGGAGAACCTAGATGGAAGATTATACATAACGGATTAGTGTATATCACTGATCACAGTATGAAAAGAGAGATTACATCCTATAGAGAGGAAATACACATTGAACAATATCCAATCAGTATTAGCATGATGGAACATCACACTGAATTGAAACGTATACTTAAAGAGGAACCATATCTATGCACAGGGCATACATACATTATAGTTGATCAGTCTGGTAGTATGAGAGAAGCTGACGTAGATGGCTTTCGAAGTCGAAGTCATGCTGCTTATGGTACATTGTCACTTGAGTTTCTTGCTGAGCAGTTAAGTTCAAGGCCTAACCCTCAGGATCTCTTTGCTGAAAGTGTGACAGTTGTTGAAATGCGGGAAGAAGGCGAAGTTATATTTTATAAAGAACCTTTTGATTGGGTACTATTCAATCGGTTGCTCAAAAGACCAAATATCAGTCGTCCATCATTCGGTGGCAATTATAATAAAAGTCTTGAAAAGGTTAGTCAAATGATACAAAAGGAACACAGCAATCTCCTATCAGATGGCGTTGAGCATGGAGATCTTCCCAACTTTTCATTAGTATTCCTATCGGATGGTAAACCCAGTGACACGACGCCTGCAAAGAATGTAAAAGAAAGAGCATCAATATTGACTTCATTATCAGTTTCGCTTAAAGATAAATTCAGTCTCTTTGCTCTGGGTGTTGGGAATCGCGAGGCCGAGTTTGAACAGCTCCAATTAATGGTTGATACAGTTACAAAGAATGGTAGCAATGGGCAGTTTGTTCATGCCGGAGTATCTCCAGTCAAGCTTGCCAATACCTTTTCTCAAATATCAAACACATTAACTTCACACAGAACAACCCTGCTTGATAGTGCTCTTCCGAATGCCGTCAAGATGCCAAAGGTAGCAAAGGATATTGAACAAAGAGAGACTGGCAAGATTGTTGGCAAGACGATGCCCAGTCAAAAGTTTACTAGAAAGACACATACAATCACTAGGTATAGATTTGACAAGGATAGGAGCAAGAGTAACCCCTGGCAAGCAGTAGACTTAGCAACACATGGAGCAAATGGTGTTGAAGTTGAGACCAAGTTCTTTGGAAAAGGATCCGAGAGACTTGCATTTAGGTTTCACGAGCTTGCAAATCAAAAGCGTGTAGGGAAAATGTTGGTTGCAAAGAACTCTGTACATTTGAATGAGAACGAAACCAAAGAATCCTTTCATCATGATTTCTGCCATGTACAATCTACTGCATACGATCTTGCAGAACAGTTCAATACGGCTGTTAGAAATGCACCATTGCTACAATCTACATTTCTCCCAACAAACAGAGAGTATTACACCAAACCTCCTGAACTCAAGTTCATGTTGTGCCATGTCTACTCCATCAAGAACAATACAACTGGAGAGAAGACTGACTACCTCGTTGAACGAATGTTGCAAGGCAAATTTACAAAGTACAACAGTAACAATGGATATGTGAGAGGAGAAAAGAAGGATACAGCTCATAATACACGAACCATCGAACTCAAAGCGGGAAAAGTCAAACTGGAAGAATTTGTCCAGGCCTTTAGTCACTGGGTATATGAGCATTCCAATAAACATATGATTGTATGCGATTTACAAGGCGTGTTGAATCAGGAGAGTAGATACCCGGAATTTATGCTCACAGATCCAGCGATATGCACTCGTAAGGGAAAGAGATCTGGGAAGACGGATATGGGATTAAATGGTATCAGACGCTTCTGTTCAACACATAAATGTGGAGCTGTATGTAAAGGTTTAGGATTATCCTATATCAACAAGTTGGATAGTTGAAAAGATAAAGAGTTCCCCCCCTTGAGAGTCTAATATAATCATTGGAGATTGAGTATTGGAGCTAGCCGATTCTATTATTGCGGATTGGCAATTGAGGACAATTACTTAAAGTCTTAACTCACACAATTGATAAAAGACAACTAATTAAAGTCTATGTATTCATTGCAGTGTACACAGTATAAAATATCTCGTTAACATATGATTACCTTCTAATAGTCGTCTCTAGGTGAGCTGAAGAAAGGTACCCTGCTTTGACGAAGAGCGAAGGCGATTGAGTGCAGCAGCGATCTCAAAGGTACGAGGACGAGCCAAAGTTCCATCAAATTGTCCATTCGAAAGAATATCGATTCCATCCTTCTCCAAAAGCCCATCGAGTTGAGTGAGAACCTGAAAGATTGTCATTTTGTTTTGAGGGGCAAGTACTGTCAAACGCTGCAAGGCCAACGAAATTGCATTCGTTTGTTCTTTGCTAACAAGCTGTTCCAACCCTGACAAATCCAATTCAGTATCTCCATAGTTCACTACCGATTTTGATCGTACATATACTCTGCCATTTGGCTTGAATGCAGCTCCGACGGGACAACGAGGTGTGACATTACCAAACCCAAGTTTGGATGCAGCCAAGGCACCACCATTAGCAGGTCTCATGCCAGCAACTTGCTTGGCATGACCAGTAACATCATGACATGAATAGCAGTCCATCATAATCGTCGTATCTGCGACATCAAAAAAGTCTCCACAACTACCAACTACAAGGACTACAGAAATACCTTGCTTTGCAAGAGTTTTCACCTTGTACAAAAATGGTGTGATTGGTTCCTTATTCTGATGAACAAGTTGCATCATCTTATCATCACGAATCATAAAGTTTGTAGCACTAAGTTTCAAGAGGTGAAAAGGTAAGATATCAATGCACATATCAAAAACTGACATATGAAACATTCAAATGATATAAATCTTACCAAGTATCTTCGTCAATGAATAGAGTCTTTGCACCCATTTCCAAAGCCTCCATAATGTTTGTAGCTTGACTTGTACTTCCACTAGCATCCTGTGTTGTAAAGGCGGTAGTACGCTGTCCAAAAGGCAAATTGTTGATGAAGGGACTGATGTTGACACGGCTGACACTACGTCCATCCTCTGCTCGAATCTTGACAGCATTTTTAGAGCAGACACAGAATTCACGTCCATCTCCAGGTATTTTATTGTACATTCCCAACTGCAAAGCTGAGAGTAATGTACTCTTACCGTGAAAGCCTCCCCCAACAATAAGAGTAATACCCTTCCGAATACCAATTCCTGCAAGAGTTTTCCCCATATTTGGTAAATCAAAGCTAACACGCAACGTATCAGGAGAGTGAAATCGAATCAACTTTGGCCTATCTCCATCTGCCTCTTTCTTATCCTCCATTGGCTCGTCAGCGGCTCCGTGCTTTCGTGGCAATACTGCTCCATCGGGCACAAAAGCTATCAATCCTCGAACTTCCAAATTAGCACGTACCCACTCCTGATCTTCTACACTCAATACATGACGAGTAACAGCAGAAGAATCTAATGAAGTGTACAACAAGGCTTTTTTGATCATTTGGGGGAGAGTCTTATCAAAGATTTGAATAGCACGATGACCCTGAATAGTCCGCCCACGAGCGGGGAGGTTGACAGTGAATTGAGCACATACATCTCCATTATGTAAAACTCGGACAGCAGTTTGTTCAATAACATTTTGAGTTGGCTTGGCAATCTGTGAAGTGCCGAGTATTGTGAGTTTTGTTCACGAAATATGGATAAACACTAAACTAAAAACATTTCCTCAACAATACAATAAAAACTTACATCAATATCACCACCCTTGGCAATATTATAACTACCACCACCACGCCCGCCATATCCTCGTCCGCCTCTTCCTCCGCGACCGCCATATCCCCTTCCACCACGTCCACTGCTTCCATGCTCTTCGTTGTCTTCTGCGGCAATATCAGCACCCATATCCTTGCAACACTTGTAAAATACCCTATTCAAATAATCACCCAAGGCAACATTCCTAACACGGTTCTGATATGAAACGGGTGGAAATTGTGCCTTGGATGCCTTAACAATAACACGACATTTCGTGGGTCGTGAGAATGTATCCGATTGTGCACGGGCAATGTATAAACTATACCCCTCAGTCTCGTTTACCCATCCCTTAGTTGCTGATTCAATATCATGATATCCTGGGTATTGCTTACCATCAATACGACGTAATGTAGAAATTAACTCCGAGTGTGTTCCACCATTATCTCCACCTTTACGGGTAGCATTTGGATCATAATCTGACTTACTACTTGAGCTAGTACGAGGTGGTGGGGTAAATCCACTAGCTGGAATAGCTCGTGCGGTAGTCTTCTTAACCTCGGGCTTTGCAACTTCGGGTTTTGCAACAACCTCTGGCTTTTCAACCTCTGGTTTTGTATCCTCCGCTTTTGCATCTTCCGGCTGTTCATCACTTAATACATCTTCTACCGGACTTGCGGCATCTTTGGCTGAATGAAAACTACCATCGGCACTTGCCACTTCATCATCATCGGCATCAGCCTCCTCAGACAAATTGCTACTATTAGTGCGGTTGGAATTGAAACTGCCTCGTCCATATTTTGGATTATAACTCCTACCCCTGCCTCTACCTCTTCCACGGCCTCTACCCCGACCTCTACCTCTTCCTCCTAATAATTTTATAAGATATAATAAATATATTGTTGAGTTGAACAAAGATATAAAAAATAATATCATTGCAATTTAATCATATACTTACTACCGCGACCACCCCTACCTCGGCCCATATCAATTTGTGTAGCACCAGTACTACCGCCACTTTCTCCGGTGTTACCACCACCGCTGGCAGGCGGGGCACTTGAAGGAGCAGCGTTATCTTGGGGTGTTTCACTCATAATAATTGTCTGTGGAGAAAATAAAAGTTGAGGTGAGTTTTGTATCTAATTATTCGCATAAATCTCCAAGAACTTTCAAATAAAAACACGATATATACAGGGTCAAATTAATATAATTAACATGCAAAACCACTCATTATAATAGACAACATCAATACTTACTTTATACTCACTCCAATGACAATTAAGGCGCCGAAATCCAAAGATATAAGATAACAAATCCTTTACTTTGCGGTATCCTTTTGCCTTTTACTCATTAACCATAGCTGCTACTGCTGTCTTTAGATGCAATGGCCGAATCTGGATCTAGGAATGGTTCAGTTCTAGTGAAATCAATCAAATCTTAAGAATATAATCTGTTCCTACACTTGGTGACTTATTAAAATTATTCGATGATGATGGACCTGTGACTCTCACGGATCCGTCAAGGGAAGAGCCGTCACTAGTTATATTTATAAACTTAGCTATAATACAACTAGTCGTTCACCCAGTCTAAATGTTGGTGCACCTTTCTTACATTTCTCTGCCTTTGCTTCACTATCCAAAGGAGTGACAAACTCTAGTGTCTTTAGATCTTCATCTTTTCCATCAGGCCGTATCATTTCTGTAATTGTTGCAAACAGCTCTGTAACTTTGATTTCGGGATCTTCGGCATCTGATTTAGCATTCTTCTTCCATTCTGATATCAATTGATCTTTGTGAAAGTATAAAGGAGAAACTTTTGCCCCGTTATTCCCAACTTTAGTCATATCCTCTATATAAAACAATGGTACCTTCCCCTCTGGCAAATCATCACTCCCATCTATTGATAATGCATCTTCAATATCTAATTCCGATGGTGAGACTTTGAAATAAGCTCCAGCAAGCTTCCCCTTTGAAGACAAACTTACAGCCAAATCAAGAGGTACTGATGTAATCCGTGCGCTCTTCCATGGGTTAATACCAATTTCTTCCTCATCTCCTTTCGTTAATTTACCACCATTCTTTTGTTTCAATTCCTTCTTACTTTCTTTAATTGCTTTGTCAGATGATTTGTTTGCAACATCCAATATGCGCTTAGCTTCATCATATGATGTAAAGAAGTAGGATGTTAACTTGGCATCCTCGCCGACTACAAAGTATGGCACTCCGTTTGTGTCAACTATTGCAAATGTTGGTATACGTTTAAGTAGTGATGCTAGTTTGGATTGTGATACCATTCCTTCCGATTCATTGTTACTACTGTTATTAGTTTTATCAACAGCCAGAGAAGGTTGAGGTGAGATAATAGAAGAAGAAGATGCCCCGATAAGAAATGCCGCAGTCGATGACAGTATATCACGTCTAGTAGATATTGACTGATGGGGAGGTAATATCGGTATAGCTTTATCACCACTATTATCGTCTTCTAAATGCAACTGATGGGGAGATACTATTGGCATTGCTTTGTCACTATTATCGTCATCTACATGCATCATCATAATACTTGACGATTGAAATATTGAAGAACATCGGGATGTTGTTGTTGATATCGAAAATGCACTAACAATCGGTGTCAGCAACAATATGGTACCGACGAATAGATGACACCACATACTCAAGAGAATCATTTCTAATAATACGATATCAATACAGGATAATACTAATCGATCTAGAGACAGACTACGATACTCTAATCCAAGGAGCTCAAAGATCGGCATCATGAGAGTATGGGGTATCTATCCTCCGGTATCCCCCTGCCTCGCCACTCCCACTAGAGTCCTTACCTATTCGCCGCCCGACTAACTAATGTTTGTATCTTTTGTTTTGTAGTAGTATATAATACAACATGGTAAACATACTTCCTATCCGGTCTTGTTGGAGGGTTACATCCATCGTAGGGAAGAGCAATCGTCGTGGGGGGAGATACTCGGTGTTAGGTTTATCAAAATTATATCACAGACGACACAACTCTACAAAAATTAATGACAATGATGTACAGTGTGAGTTGGGTAATAACATATCACGGATACTGACAGATGAACAACGAATGCTGTTCAATCAAGTTAATCAGCTTTCATATATGACTAGATCACTAGCGAGACAGGTAGGCAATGTACCAGTAAAGGAGGATAGGTAAGTTTGACATCAATTGCATGAATCTAACTTGCACCTACCTATCTTATCGATTAATGCTTTGCTATGTCTGTGTTGAATCTATTAGTTTACTTGCGGATATAACAAAGCTGCAAAATAGTAAGCAACATCAAACATCATCATCATCCCCCTTATCTCTCTTCACCGTTGTGCTGGCTGGAGAATACAATTCGGGTAAATCTACATTGATTAATGCATTACTCGGTAGCGAGTTTCAAGAGTCAGGAGTCCTTCCCACTACAGATGCAATAACAATATTGATGGCTAATAACAATGAAGATACTACTAATAATGATACAAATTCAGCAGATATTGATAGCACTTCAATTGGACTAGATGGATTCTCCACACAACTGCATCTTCTTCCTACAAAGAAATACCCCATCTTATCAGATTTATGTTTAATAGACACACCTGGCACAAACGCTATACTATCTCTTCAACATACATCTTCTACACTTCGTATCCTTCATGATGCAGACCTGATTGTATTTGTTACATCTGCTGATCGCCCCTTTTCTGAGAGTGAGAAGCAATTACTGCAAACATCCATCAAGTCATATCGAAAGAGAGTAATACTTGTTATAAATAAGATGGATATATTGGAGAGACAGCAAGGAGAAGATCATGGCGAAGAAACAAAACAACGAGTTGAGGATTATGTTATCGAACATGCTTCAGATTTATTAGGTGCTAGGCCAGTAGTTATTCCGCTTAGTGCAAGAGATGCATTAAGTGTAAAGTTACTATACAACAGCTCCAATGGTATGCCCTCAGAAGGTAGTGACAATGATCAGTCATCTCTTCTTTGGAAGCGGTCCAACTTTGCATCACTTGAAGACTATCTATCAAAGACTCTCACAACATCGTCCAAGATCAGAACAAAGATGCTTAATCCTATTGGTGTTGTTGAGGGCGTCCTCAGAGACTGTCAGCATGAGATTGAGAAACGCCAAGATGAATTAGAGATTGATACATCAACATTAAGATTACTGACTAGTCAAACTGAGGCTTGGGAAAAAGAAATACAAACAGACGTGATAGACAAATGTCAATCTGATATAGGGCAAGTCATTATCCGTAGATCACAAGTGGCAAAGCGAGTTATAGATGAACTTTCATTACTTGATCAGTTAAAGATTGGATATGGAATGAGTAGAGATATATTTGACTCTGCATGGGAGCACTCTTGCAGACATAATCAACCAGTATCAATATCACCAAAAACAAATTATCAAAATGCACTTGAGAATGAATTGACATCAATTACCAATGATTGTATTGACAAGCTCTCGTCAAGAGCTCAAAGACAAGGAAGTGATACATTAGATTATCTAGGCAAACGGCCAGCTATTATAAATGGCAAAGGAGGCAAGATGGTTGGGAGTGTAAGTACTCCTAAGTTTCAGCGGTTGAAGGAACTCCATCCCTCAATGATCTCTGTTATACAAAGCTCGACCGCAAAACTTCCAAACGACTCTGAGAGTAGAGATCAAGTATTCAAATCTCTATCGAGATCTGCCGTCTTTTCATCCTTGTTCACCGCTAGTGCTTTGATACCAGGTTCCCTGTCAATGTTAGAAGTAATCGATGCAACAACAGGAGGGTTGGGAAGCACAACACTAGCAGTGATGGGATGCATCTCTCTTCCAATGTTGAATCGACAGCTTTCAAACTCATTTGAGAAAGAGTGGCTAGCCAAAACTATGCATCTACAAACTACCCTTGACAGATTACTGAATAATGCGATGGACAACATTAAATCTGATATAGCAGATAATATATCGCCGTACTCTAGGTATGTCAAGTCGGAAGGGGAACACTTAAAAGAACTAACGGGCCAACTCGACCAAGCTATATCAAGCGCACACAGTCTCAAAAGTAAGATTAATAAAGCCTGTCAATAATTTATAATCTAGACATGACCCGGGGCTCAAAGGTATATACTCGCATCTTCTTTGGCACACTACTCAACTTTTAAGTTCAAAAGCTCTGACTTCAACCGCTTGATCTCCATTGTAAGAATGTCTTCCCTGGCCTTACTTAGCTCCAAAAGAAGGTTGTCCTTCGGAGCACTAGACAATATACGAGCACAATCATCATCAAGATCATTACCACAAAGATAAAGATATCAATCTAGACTTCTTATCTTTCAACAGATATGCCAGTGCATTACAGCCCTTACTTCCAAGGGTGTAATTTTGCTCTAAATCAAGTGTTTCTAGCTGATGTAACTTGAAAATAGAGTCGTTAAGACGATCGCAAGATAACGAGAGCCTCGAACTCTCTTAGATTCAACTGCATCGAACTGGCGCAAAAAGCTTTCTAATTTGTAGTTCTTCCTTAGATATGAGGGTAATGCAGAGAGTTGTTCGCCACACGACGTGCTATCATCGTCACTATCCTCTTCATCACTCTCTTGCTTGCCTCTGCGTGAAATCATCTTTACTTATAGTTTGTGGTATATTTATGTTGGCTCTACTAGATCGAAGACGTGTGAATTTTTGTTTCATACATGATTGATACATGTGTATCCATTGTTTGTATGACATCAGACAACCTCCGTGAGTCTCTACATATAAGATTTTAGTTTAATTGTTTAACTAAATGTCATTCCGTTCAACCCAGCCTGACCCAATAATGCGAGTAGATCCTCATGTTCTGTTAACAGTTCCTTGTACATTTGACGCTCGTCAGTGATTGAGGTTTTCAGCTCTACCACATAGTCATACATTTCTATTATGTATGCCGAGTTTCGATCAAAAGTATTATTATTGTCCATTGATTCCTTTCCTTCGTCACTGGGTTGCATATTAAGGTCAATTCCTCTTAGAACAAGTGCTTGAGAGTGTCTCTGGTTATTACCATTACTATTGGTGGTAGTTTCTCTTTTCAAGTTTGCAATTTCTGTCTCGATTGCCGTCTCGAACCGTCTCTCTCGTTCCTCTACACGCAAACGTTCTTCAGCGCTTTGCAACTTAGCCTTCAACTCGTCAACAGTCGTCTCGTTCTCTTTAACAGTGGTGTCAAACTTGGCTCGAAGAGCTTTGACCTCAATTTGTAATTCGTCGTTTGTTAATCTAATATCATCCAAGGATTCCTCTAGGCCTTGAACCGTCTGTACCTTGTCGGCCAACTCACTAGCACTGCTCTCAGAGCTGCACTCATGCAACTTCTTTTTGGTTTCCTTCAACTCAGACAAAGCATCAGCCAACGAAGATTCGACAGACTTGCGAGACTGGTTTTCAATGATACGCTCTGCTTCTGCTTTAGATGACTGAGCTGTGACAGCTTCCCTCACTCTTCTTTCAAGATCAACACCCATCTCATTAATCTTGGCCAAAAACTGAGCTCTTTCTAACTGCAGCTTGATAACTTCAGATTCACTATCCTCGCTTCCAAGACTTTCATGCTGTTGTGTGGTAGAGTAAACAAGAGCGGCATTAGCCTTCTCGCTTTGTTGCAGCTTATGAGCCATCTCGTCTCGATCTTGATTCGTAGATGCTAACTCTTCTTTGATGTTATATATCTCCTCTTCATATGACTGTTCAGCCAAACGTCGCTCGTTTTCAAGAGCTTCTACTCGATACTCTAGCGATACACTCGCATCAATCTTGGATGTTTCAACGTCCTCCATTGCCTGTTGACACATCGCCAGGTCCGTCTTTGCAGCTATAACCTCTTGCTCGAGAATTGACATTTGAAGACGAGCATTAGCTGCCTTCTCCTCGGACTCTCTTTCCTTCCACCGACATGAACCAAGCTCCTCTCTCAATCTCTCCAGTGTAGAACGAAGTTCATCGATTTCTTTCCTTTCGGTTCTAATATTGTCGGCGGTCATCTTCTTGGCTATTCTTCTAATGTGTACATCAACATCATCATTATATTCAGTTGCTTGGGCAAGAAGGGCAAGATCGGACTTGAGTCTGTCAACCTCGTCTTCAGCAACACGCCGTGCTTCACTTTCGGATGCTAAGGTTTGTTGGTCGACAGTATACTGAGAACGGATTTCATCCATTTGTTCACGCAGGGCTTGAGTAGCCATTTCAGTAGCCTTGGCTGTGAATTGGTCAGTGGCAAATGCTTGCAATTCTTCCTTGACAATCCTCAATTCTTCTTGAAGTTCAATTACAACAACTTGAGATTCTTCACTCTCTTTAAGAGCATTTGTGTATTGCTCTTGGAGTGTTGTGTTTTGTTCTTGTAATGTAGAACATCTTTCCTTCAAACTGTTGACAGAGGCCATACCCTCACTGAACTCCTTCTGTTGCTCTGTGTAATCGCTATTCAGCTGTTCAATAGTCGAAGTGAGAGTTGTCTCCTTCTCTTCCCATTCACTCATCCTCTGCGCTAGTGAAGCCTTCGCGTCGTTCAGTTGCTCTTGGATCTTTTCACTGTCCAACTTGCTTGCTTGCAACTGTGATGTGAGACTTGCCACTTCATTCTTCAATTCGGGTATCACTGTATCAGTCTCATCCGCAAGAACTTGTTGCTCCAAGTTTTCAACTTGCTCATTCAAAGTGGTACATCTTGCCTCCCACTGAGTAATCGCTTCGGTAGCCTCCTTCTCTTGTGTTTCAATTTGAGTCTCCAGTTCCTGTGTTCTTTCTTGCCACAACTGTACAGTTTCCTCACTACCTGTCTTGATTTCTTCCATCGCTTCTTCGTACTCATTAATACTGGCTTGAAGTTGCTCACAACGCTCTTGCCACTGTTTGACGACTACTTCAGATTGATATCCTGCATCTAGTAGCTCTTTTGACAACTCGGATACTTGCTCATCAGAATTAAAGATTTCAACATCCTTCTCTTTGATTTGCAATTGTAAATTCTCAATTGTGTTGGACTGTTGCTGTGTTTGTTGTTGTAGAGTGGTAATGTCAGACTCTAATGCATGCACCCTCTCTTCCCATTGTTGAATAACAGCCCCTCCGTCCTCCTCAACGGACAAACATCTTGCTTCCCATTGAGTAATTGCTTCGGCGGCCTGTTTCTCTTGTTGTTCAAGCTGATCTTGTAGCATGGTAATATCAGATTCCAAAGTCTTCACTCTTTCCTCCCATTGCTGGATGACATCGCCTCCACTGTCCTCTAAAGCTGAACACCTAGATTCCCACTGAGTAATCGCTTCTGATGCTTCCTTCTCTTGTTGTTCAAGCTGGCTTTCAAGTGTAGTAATGTCAGATTCCAAAGCTTGTACCCTCTCTTCCCATTGGCGAATAACATCACCTCCACTATCTTCAAGAGATGAACAGCGAGCCTCCCACTGTGCAATAGCTTCTGCTGCATCTAGCTCTTGTTGCTTAAGTTGACTCTGTAGTGTATTTATATCAGCTTCAAGTGACTCAACTTTCTCTTCCCACTGCTTGATGACACTCTCCCCGCTCCCTTCCAACGAGGAACATCTCGCCTCCCACTGCGCAATGGCTTCGGTAGCCTCATTTTCTTGTGTTTCAATTTGACTCTCCAACTCCTGTGTTCGTTCTTGCAACGATCGTACAGTGTCCTCATTGCTCGTCTTGAGTTCCTCCAGTGAGCTTTCCACAACTGCCTTCTCATCGTTTGCAATTGTTATCTTGCCCTCCAACTCGGAAAATTGATACTCTAACGACTTGTTATCTTGTTCTAGTGCGCGGATCCTTGCTGTCAAGTTACCATTCTCCACACCCAAACGTTCCAAGGACGATTGCGCTTCTTTATATTCTTCGTTAGTGTCGTTTAGCTGTGATTGAAGTTCATTTCGTTCAGCTGTAATAGCTATAATTCGATCATCAACACTAGAGTCTCCTTGATGTTCTATCAACTTGTCGGTTTGGACCTCTGAGAGTGCACTTGTAAGCTTATCCTTTTCGAAGGTGAGTGATTCTATTGTGGCGGACAGACTCTGCTCTTCCGCCTTCATGTCAGCAATACGTTGTTTCTCTTCATGAAGATCTTCCATCAGCTTGTCAACTTTAGCCTCATTTTCATCTGCATCTTCAATCAGTTGATCTTGCATCCTTTCTAGCTGTTCATTTAGAGATCGAATCTCTGATTGCAGAGATTCGACTTGCTGGTTGGTGGAATCACTTTCTGGAGCTACAGTCGTAGTTGTTTCTGGTTGAGACTTCAGTTCATCTCTTTCGGCAGTAATTGTTTCTATCTGAGACTTGAGTTCATCCCTATCAACGGTAATATCTTGAATGTTGGATTCAAGTTCAACCATACGCTCCTGTGCTGTTGAAGACCAACTTTGAAACTCAGAAAGGTTTGTGGTGAGCGTTGCATTCTCAGCCTTTACTTGATCTAACTCAACCTTTAGCTCATTCTCCTGTTCAGAAGAGGCTCGTACTACATTGGCCACGGCTGAAACAAATACTACCCCTAATGAGTCTGTTGCTGCAATCCAAAGTGAACTAGATGCTCTCCGTCTAGAAACACAAAGTTTCCGAGAGGAGTCTGAAGTCAAGTTAAAGGCAAAAGACGACGAGTATACCCAGCAACAGGTTCGTGTGCAACAGCTCGAACAGCAAGTCGAGGAAATGAAACAGTCCTCGTCAGAAAACACAATTGATCCGTCGTCGCCAACATCACAAGAAGTAGAAGAGTTGAAGCAAGCAATGAACCGACAAGAAGAGGAGCTAACAAGTCTCAGACAAGCCAATAAGGACGCCCAAGAATGGATGGCGAATGCAGTAACACATGTCGATCAGTTGACAAAAGATGTACAAGAGAAAGATCAGCAACTTGAAGAAATGGCCAAGTCTCAATCTCTGACATCAACCCAGGACGACACGTCAAACGTATCACCAGCCATTATTGTTGGCTTGGAGAAGAATTTATCGAACGTCACGTCCGAGCGAGATGAATTGAAATTGCAGCTCGAAACAGTCACTAATGAAGTCAGTGACTTATTGGCATCAAATGAAGACTTGAAAAAGAAGTTAGATGGCGACTCGCAAGTACAAGCCTCTTCTGAACAGGAGAATGAGCTAAAGGTTGAGTTAGATCAAGTAAAGGCTGAGAATGCAACGC
>Ga0214481_100770_pt1 | contig 15185 bp, 9 predicted proteins | sample M1_20Mar14CPVII9_4_FD_165057 | JGI IMG/M metagenome (GOLD analysis project Ga0214481, IMG submission 165057) | Marine eukaryotic communities from Monterey Bay, California, United States - M1_20Mar14CPVII9sort6BwellG10 | ecosystem: Environmental > Aquatic > Marine > Unclassified | place: USA...
AGTGGATGTACATGTTGAGGCAAATGATAGTTCTCTGACAATGGCATATGCTACGCAATCTGTTCTTGAAATCATCTCCTCACAGTATCAACAGGAGAATCAGCAACAGTATGTGATATATCCATTCATATCGGATCCAACACGGAATGAAGTAGATTCAAAGAAACGATTTGAATATGAAATGTTTCCTGATGATGATGCTCTAGATGCATACCAAAGTTACTACCGTTCATCGACAGACAAGCATATCAATAACCACATCACCAACGAGGATGCTAAGACAAACACTCTCCTTCCAAACCTATCATATACAGTAGGTGACTTTGTATCAACCTATTCACAAAGTACGAAACAATCACAATATGATGTAATAGCAACATCCTTCTTCTTAGATACTGCCACGAATATATATGAATATATTATGATAATGAAACATTTATTGAAACAAAAACAATCAAGTACAACATCATTATGGATAAACTGTGGACCGGTACAATGGCATCCATGTGCATTATTACATCCAACTGTTGATGAATTGTATGATATGTTGGTTGTATGTGGATTTGAATTGATAAGTTGGGAAATTAATAATAATGAGGTAGTTGCATATAGACATCCAGATGATTGTGGTAGTATTTGTGGCGAAGGAGGAGATAAGGCTAGATATACTAGGGCAGAGGGATATTGTCCATTACGATTTGTTGCTCGTCTTGTGGATGATGGGGAAGAAGAAGATGATGATGACTTGCCATTACGGATTGAGTATTGTGAATACTTGAATGGAGTTGCAAATGGAGGTGGAAGTAGTTCCTAAAAGAAAACAGTCGCTCAGTAGTATTAGATGATGCTATTACGATTATGTACAAAAGAACCGATGACAATCCTACACGAGAATAAAGCCAAGGACTAGACAACTTGTATCTTCTCTTACTGGACCTTTCCATTCCAGACTACAACCTCAAATGAACCTTTGGCAACTGTCATAATCTTCCACATGAACGTTTTCGCCTGTTTCGTGATCTTTTCACGTACCTCCTTGAATAAGCTAATGGCTGCATTTAGGAGTATTTCCCAATCCTCGGGAAGAAAGATGTTTCCTTCTCCAAGAAACAACCTGACGGGGGGGTTGGCAAAGAGGGCAATTTGTTTGCTTGTCCAAGTTAGTGGGTCCCCGAATTTGTTTTCCCCTCGTACCCAGTGTGAACCACACATATGATGTTCAAACTTGTCATTGTCAGGATACTTATGAGACCAGATATAAACATCTCCAGTTACTTGTGCATGTAAATCAACACCAATTTGCATAATGTCCATGTTTAAGGCAATACCCCCTTTTGGAATTATCCATTGAAGCCGTTCAAATACATCAAGCCCTTGGAGGGAGATATCAGAAAGTAGATTTGCGAAGAAACTAATCACTTGATCCTAAGTAAGAAGAGATGGAGAGCATCATTGATGATGAGAGGGAGTGCAGCTAATAGAATGCAAATTCAAATACCACAACATCCCGAAAAAGCTACCTTTATGATTCCGGTTGATGTATCAACTGTGTGATTTGTGTAGATCAGTAGAAGTAGAATATGGAGTTAAGTTGAGGAAAATATCATTAATACATGTGAACACAAATCGCGGCGGCAGTTCATGTAAATCTTACTTGCAAACTCAATAGGGCTATTAAAAGATGAATATGTATGAGTTTGTATAAGTGTCAATAATTTGTGGTAGGGTATAGAACACATGACTCAAATACTTACCTGCCAAGTGGTGTCTTATCATTATCACTTTGACCGTCAGTTTGATACCATGCTGTCATAGTGAACGTAATATCTTTAATGACCAGGCATCGATCACCAATCCTTGTCCCTTTCACCACACATTCTTTGTTAATATCCTGTAGACGCCTCCTCTTTCCATTGACTCCAACATATGCTGCTGTCATGATTCTTTCTGTCTCTTCTTGAGATAGAGATGTACTACCACGAAGCATCCTAACCCCACCAGCCGATTCACTCACGTCACATTTATTGTCTGAGGGCATTATGCTTGAGCTATCCGTTGATACAACCGTCGTTTCATCTGTTTCTTCGACAGTGCTCCATTCTGTGCTGATAGGCGAAGGAGACGGAGTTGCTTGTTGTTCTAGTTCTGTTTCTGTCACTGTCAATGTATCCTCGAGGAAAAGATCACCTTGTGCTACACAGATGCACATAATTGCAGATAATACAGTAGTAAAGTATTTCATCTTGAAGAGTCGCCTAAGATATATATGGTTCTATCTCTTACCATATATGTAGTGTTAATATTCAATACATAGGATGATGATGTTTTATTTTGCAAATTCTTAGAAGCAAATAGATCAAAGATGCCATCTATGACCTCTCATTTGAGACAAATTTTAGATTATGGAAACTAATAGGGGAGAGTGCGAGAGTATGAGTATATGTATATCTTTGGGTATCATGGTATTGTTGTCAACAAACAATAGGCAAAAAGATAGATCAGAACAGATATATCTAAAGTAATGTTTAAGATTACTACCGTTAAAACTGCCAATGTAATCACAAGATACCTCATATAGTTTCAGATCTCATCCTTTGCTCTTCTCTTAATATCGAAGTATGATACTCAATCTTAACAGCACAGCCACTCAATGAAATCACATTGTATACTTGAGACTTGTATACTCTACCACCACTCTCTGCTGGAACTGCTCTATATCCAATCATGGCATTACCTCCTAGGGAGGCAACATGAGCCCGGCATATTGAATTACATTCGGTCACAAATCTATGGAACTCCGCCCCTTCTCCTCCTCGACTTTCTCGGATAAAGTGCATACTAACAGAGCCCATGTACTCTGTGATATTTCCGCCAGTAACGGAGAATAAAGGAGTAAGCTCAACAGGAGTATCAGCTGGTTTCAACCATGACGATTGAGGGAAGGATACCATGAATTGACTTGAGTTGGTAGGTGGTGATGGGTTCCCGGTACTTCCAAGCCGTTTGAGTCCATCGATAAGTGGTGGTGGACGGGGTATCTTCGTAAACGGTGATATGTTGAGTGTTTGAGTAGTAGACTTGGGAGTTAACAATCTTCCATCTTCTAATGCCAATGAGACGTTGACTGGGGTTTGATGATCAATACAGATCTCACTTGATGAATCACTCACATCTAGTTGACGTCTTGTACTACTATCATTCAAATTGTCAAATATCACAGTTGTCTGTCGCTTGGCAAGTTGAAAGCTTGATCGAATACCACCAAGTTGAGAATCTTGAAGCAGTTGTCGTTGGACGTTTTCCTCTTCATTCCTTCTCCTTCGTTCAGTAATTCGTCCACTATTACTAGATTCTGAATCACTATCTTCTTCAGCCTCAATACTTTCATGACTCTGTTCAAGTACAATCTTACCCATACAGATCAGTTCAATCATATCGTCAGGTGTGACATTAACTTGTGTACGAAGTCCGCAGATTGATATTGGCCCTTTATGTTCTATACTCTTGCAAAGCTTGAGGAAGAGCTCTTGGAAGAGTAGACTAAAGTAATGATTGCTTCGTGTGGCTCGACTTTGAGGATTCCATCTAACTCGAAGCATTGACATTACCAGCTGCTCATTTGATACCTCGTCTTTCTTTCCTCCATTGCCAGTGCCATAATCAGGAACATGTTGACATGTCGTGAGTCTAATGCCGGGTGGCAATTGTTCTTCGAGCAACACTGACATGATATCTTCATCTGTTTCGTCATCAATTTCGAGTATGAAAGGACCTTTATCATCACGATATAGTCTTCTTCTTCGACGACGTGGATCTCGAGCTGATGATTCATTCTGAGAAGCCTTAACTGCTAGTTCATCTAGCTCTTCGAGATCAGGACCCACATGCTCAGTCTCTATATCTGTGCCCGAGAAGCCTTCTTCTAGATCGCTCTTTTCTCTTCCAGACACCTCTTCCTTTTCGCTGTCACTCGAGTTAGACGCACTACTGCTGGAAGATGACGAGCTTGACGAAGAGCTGCTACTGCTGCTTGAGGAAGACGAGCTGGAAGAGCTTTCGTCTGCCTTGTCTTTATTATCCAAATCAGGAACGGGTGGGAGATTAGGAAAATGATTAGCTAGAATTTGCTTGTTTGATACAAGAGGTGTGTTCAGAGGCGTGTTCACCTCCTCTAGTGCAGGTACTGGTGGAAGATGATCTTCTTGAACATTATCTTGGTGGCTGTGGGAACGTTTCAATAGTGCATTAGAATCGGCGGCAGCTGGATGGAAAGAGAGACCACCAGTTGTTGAACCGCGGGCTAAGGGCAAGGGCATAGTCTTGTTCGTGGCCTGTTTCTTCTTCCTCCGCTGTTCCTTGGCAAGTTTCGAGGCAGCTTTCCTCAGTTGTACTTCCTTGATCTTCTTGGCAAGCATCTTCCTAGTCTGCTCTTTTTGACGTTCCCCACTTTCGATGAGAAATTGACGATTACGGGTGCTGAACGTTTCTATCAGCCTTTGTAACTTTATCAGCTGTGTATCCTCGTCATCGATTACGGCAATAGTTCGAGATATCTCCAATACTCTAGGTGGTGGCATGGCTTCACAATATACGGCGGTGGCCGTGGCCGTTGCAATGATAAGTTGGCTACCAATATCGACCTCACTCTTGAGACTAAAGGCAGCGTTCCTACCAAGGATCTTCAGCTTGAGCATCATTTGACGAGCTAGATCAAACTCAAGAAAGGGTAGAGCCCTGTTGTTCAATGTGAAGGAGGAGGAGATGATTGGTTAGACACAAGTAGAATATCCAAAGAATAGAACACATCTTATGCACAAAAAGTAAAAAGATACCAAGATGGTATCCTTATCCTCCTGGCCTATCATTCTACCTAGGTGTTTCAACTTACTCTGAAACTGCTAACGCATCACTCTCACCCGTTGCCCTTGGACGAGTGCGGCAAACTCTAGCTTGTATGAAGGCTCCAGGTCCACGTATTGGTAGCCTTGAAGGGGGCTCGGTCGTTGCCAAGATGATCTCAGGGACCCATTTCTTCCCACACAATACGCATGGCCTACGGTCAATGGGAGAAAGGAGTTAGTATTTATTCATTGAGATGATAAGTATAAACACCAAATGACAGCTACACTCACACCAACTTCATGTTTGTAAACGGAGCAAGTCTATGATGGTATGGAACATGACAGTATGAACACGGCTTGGCCAATCTAGCTCGTAGGAGAACATTGGACACGAAGCTAGACTTGTCAATACTACCCTTGTTCTTGGCAGATATATTCTGAGATCTCTTGCCACCCTTCTTACTACTTCTACCAACACCCATTCTTCTTAGTCTTCTCTCAAGTCGTTGGGCATTTCGTTTCATCTTTGCCTCCTTAATATCTTTTCGAGATAAGTTGCTGAATGGAATTTGCTTCGTTGTTCCAACATCAATACGTAAACTACCCTTGACAATATCATCCCCAGCGGCAGGTGTCTCATCACCAGCATCTTGATCTCCTCTTTCACCACCATCGGTATCACTCACTGCCCCCGAGAAGGGTGTATCAACTGTAGTGCTAATGACACTTCCGGGAGACGAGTCGCCGGGATAACTACGTCGGCCACCCTGCCTTCCATTCTTCTCAACTCTTTCATATATTTCATTCTGTTGTAATTCAAACTCAGCCCACATTCGCTGAGCTTGAGCAAGATCTGGTAGTCCACGGACAGTAGCGGCGGTCCCAATAATTGATAGGACACATACATCGTCGTGAATGGTACTAGATTCCATGTAGCCTGTGTTTGGAGTGAGGTAGAAGCAAGGAATATGTGATGTGTTCGTCAAATGGTTACAACTCATAATAGTCACAGATAGACAACACAACCACATAAACTTACCAATAACATGAGTACAGCATAAAGTTCGAGCATGACTACGTATCTCATCACGAAGTTCACTCCACCATCCATCTCTTGTTTCTTGATCTGACAATTTCGATGCCAACTTACCAAGATACTTGACTGACCGTGCCGTGACCAATCCCCCAATACGTACACGTACCCTTGAACCAAACTCCGTCATGGTAAGTAATTGTACCTCCTGTGCATCCTCTTTCTGACGTGCGGCTTCGTTCACTAATGTCATTACCATACCAGTATTTCGTGCCAAGGTTTCCTTATGTGGAGATTCCACCACATCATGATGTTGAGGATCAGTAACGCCAGCATTGGACGATGTTGATGATAACAGTTTGGGTACTCTACTACTGCTACTTGCATTGGTACCATCCTTGGCTGCCAACTGAACCATCTCCTTACGTTGTATTAAAACACATGTACCAAATGTCCGTGCTACCAATCCAGAATCACCCTCCATATCAAACAAAAGCCGATATGCCAAGACGGCGTTCCCACCTATTTCCAATACCTTCTTACACATTCGTCTTCGTACCTTGGCATCCAACAGATACATCAACGTCTGACGTGTCTCATGACTTGTCCGTGCCTGATTAAAGTTATCACTCCATTCAAACTCAGGATCATCGGCCACTACCAACTCTTCCACAAATCCAAAAACATGTGCAATAATATATCCAGAATTAGGATCCAATGTCGAGAAGGGGAATAATTGTACTCCGGCGGATGAATCACGGAATGGATTCTTATCACCAATAAAGGTTAGTTTGATTGAGAGACATAATTCGCCACGTACTCCACCTAATGTATCGTATAAGGGGAACCATCCATCGATTACTCCTAATCCTTCTTTCACATTGACATTTCCTCCAGTAGTGTTACCTAGTTCACCACCAGATGATGATCCTACAGATCCACTCCGTTCAATCCTTGTAGTATTGGTAGTATTCACCTGCTGCTGCTGCTGTTGGTGGTCATCATTACTGTCCTGCTTACCATCCTTATCCTCTGTATCCTCATTGGCACTTCTCATTAACAACGGATTCAAATCAATATATACCAATCCAATACTGCCATTACTCTTCTTACTTGACATTCTAGGTGGAGTAGTATTGCTTGATGTACTAGTACTAACATCACCTATATCCCAAACATGAAATAACAACGGTTCATCTTGTAATAATGTATCATCGGCAACCTCGAATCGAAATTCTTCATTATATGTTGGATTAGTTGAGTGATGGATTGTTCGTGTTTGTGCTGAGTAACATCGTGATGTACGTGCTGAGTTTGTTGTTCCACCGTGCATACCAGTGCTAGTCTGCTGATGTTGTTGATGTTGGTCAATACTACTACCAGGAGTTGAATTATTCTCATCTGTAGTGCCTAACATACTTTGCCATTGAAACTTACTTCCTGTACGATTATGATGATGACCATCTGAATCTGATCTATCTCTACGATGATCTGTTGATAATAACAATTCATCTTCATCATATTCAGCTACGGCAGAGTGACCACCGAGTGTTACTGTTACATGTGTAGTTGGTGGTAATAGGTTAGATTGTGTTTGAGATTTACCATGATGATGATGAGTACTTGTTCGTATGGGTGGTGATATTGTTGTTGGTTTTATCGATGCTAGATTTCTTGCTGCCTTTATTCGTACTTTGACAGTTGATGGCATTATATCTCCTTGTGGTATTATATTATTGCCTTGTCTATAATGTGCTCTGTTATATTATGGATTTTTGTTAATCAAATCAAATCAAAATTGCAATGGACTTTAATATAGCAGCTTGCCCTACTTCTTGAATTATCCAACCCTGCTGTCTATATCTTCCTCAATCAAATAAATACTGTAGACGAGATATATCAAAGAGTGTCAGAGGATACAATATAGAGACCATCACATCCTATATCACATCTCATCACACAGAGAAATAAAAAAATATCTTGAGATTGCATTGCAAAAGTTTGCAACAAGACCCCGGAACGACATTCGCCGCCGACAAAATACAGGGACGTTTCACACAAAAGACACAATATATACAGTCCGAGTATACCTAAGAGATAATATCATATCGATACTAAAACATTCTTGACATAAACACATATCTAACACATCGTGCGTAGTGTAAATTTTCAATCACAAAAGATACCATCACACTCCCTCAATCATTTACGACCCCCCTAACCCATCAATCCTATGAGAAATCTACTATCAGCGCTTCAACCGAGTACTTACCAATTATGATGCAATAAGACTATCAAATTCAAATCTCAACTAGCTCCAAAGCATTTGAAGTTTCTAAATCCATGAAATATTGAAGTTTCTTGGCTTTGTCTTTTTGTTGTGTTGAGTTAATATTATCATACGTAGTATTTGTTCAGCCCGCGCCTAACATCGTCTCTACTTATTATTATATTATTGTAGTTGTTCAGTATTTGTTGCTGTTGCAAATCGTCGCTTGAAAAGGTAGCATATATATTCGGTCGTAAAAGATACAATACACAAACTCAAAAAAACTATCAGCGAGCCCCATCTAGAGGTGTAAGCCCAACAATCAATACAATAGATAGTACATATACACCAGAATCTAACAAAACAAATTGCAAAATGTCAACTCCACAGCCAGATTCAAGATCGGGCATGAGGTTTAAGGAACTTTATACTCTGGATAAAGTGGTAAGTATTTGATGAAGTTGATGTGTCCATATTCCATCGTGTCGGGTAAAATGGAGGCCGCGATTTATAAGTTGCAGTAGTTGATATAGGGTCGTTAGGGGGTTGTGTGTTGAGGTCGGTGTGAAGATTAGTTGGTCGTATGAGTTTTTTATGCACATCATGTCTGCACAATTTTTTGTTGTTCTGTCTCTTGGACAGGGCATGCTAATGAGAATGATAATAATCTATATTGATTGTTGATGTACAATCGGATAGAGTATTGTATGAGGATAGAGGATGTTACTTCGTCGGGTATATCTGCACTTTTATATCATTTCATCTACACACAATCACCTCTCACCAACATTCACCCCCTCTCATAAAAAATAACAACAGCTTGGTAAAGGAGCATTCTCAACAGTCCGATCAGGTATACACAAACGTTCACCAACAAAAGAATATGCCGTAAAATGTGTTGAACGTGAAAAGTTAAAAGAAGAAGATATTGCCGCATTAAAAGATGAGGTAGCAATTCTATCAGCATTACGTAATTGTCATCATATTATACGTTTATATGATTTCTTCGAGGAACCAAACACATACTACTTGGTTATGGAAACAATGTACGGAGGGGAATTATTCGATCGTATTGTAACTAAAAGTTATTATAATGAAAAGGAGGCAAGGATGACATGTAAGATATTATTGGAGGCTATTGATTATTGTCATGAACGGAGGGTGGCACATCGTGATTTAAAGCCGGAGAATTTATTATTAAGGAGTGAAACGGATGATTCGAGTATTAAAATTGCTGATTTTGGATTTGCAAAGATTGTTAGGAGTCCGCAGAGTTTAAAGACTCAGTGTGGTACACCGGTAAGTTTGTTGTTTTTAGTATGTGTCTGTTAGTTTTGGGTTGGATATTGAGTTTGTTGCGAGTGGTGTTGAAAAGAAGGCTGTTAGTGTTTGATAGGGTTAAGATATTGTTTTGTATACCACTGTCCTCTCACAATACCTCATATATCATTTACGACAGGGATATGTGGCGCCTGAAATCTTAACTGGCACGCCATATGATGAATCAGCCGATATGTGGTCTGTGGGTGTCATACTATACATCCTCCTCGGCGGATACCCTCCATTTATTGATGACAATCAACGTAAACTATTCAGAAAGATTCGTAAGGGAGAATATGAATTCCATGAGGAGTATTGGGGTCCGGTATCAGAAGATGCGAAGAATTTAATCTCAAATTTGTTATGTGTCAAGGCCTCACGTCGATTAACTGCTCGGGAGGCACTGCAGAGTAATTGGATTGCCAAGGCAACTGATGAATCGTTGGAAAAGAATGATATGGGTGCTAACTTGATAGAAATGAGAAAGTTCAATGGGAAGAGAAAGTTTGTAAGTTTTTGCTCACATCTTGTGTCTGTTTTGTTATTATGCCAATTTGACATGTTCAAATACTCATCATACTCCTTCTTTAAATCAGCGTGCTGCGGTTGCAAGTGTTATGGCGGTTAATAAGCTGAAGAACTTCTTGGCCTTTGATACTTTTCAACCGGGGGATATGTTATTGGAGGATTGGTCATAAATTATTGGTGGAGTGAAGGTTTATGTTTTTGTTCTCTAGCTATGAGATCCACATTGTAGAGTACATTAGAAAAGGAGAGTTTAGTAGAGGTAGAAGTGTGGATTGTCTGGCGATAGATCAAGTCTAAGTTTAACAGTTGGTTGATCGGTGCTGTTTTGAGTGTGATGTCAGATTTCTTAAACGATGATCATAATTTCATAATGAATTGGACTTGAATACTTGTACAAACTACAAACAAAGCTTCTTTATATGAACATTTATGCTTGAGCTTATCCTCCAAATCTCTACTTCTATATGCCTATAATCAACAAAATCCCAATCACCATCTCTGCCTCCTCATAAGAGGTCTATGCACCTGTCTGCCATAGTCTATAGTTGGCAACTTCTTATGTAATATTCTTATCATCTATGCACCCCTATTGGATGCATGTGACAAGTATTGCCAAATCATATCCTTAGCAGGTCCAGGAATATCAGTCCTACACTCTTCACGGCTGACAGGACTATCTTCTTCTGGATTATCAATCTTATTCTTCCACCATGCTAGTTCAAATATGATCGTTGCCTCTTTTCTTTCATAGAAGGAAAGCATATCATCAATACGGCCAAGGTAATTATCTTTGATTTGTTTCCAAAGGTTTAGATCCGATGGTCCCCCACCTCCTGATGCGTATGCCTGTACCTTTAGATATATTTGTTCGTCCTTACATCCCAAGTAAAAGCCAAGGATTGAATTTAACTTCCCCTCTACTTGTGTATTTCCAGCTTGGACAATAGTAGACACACGAGTTGAAAGGGATTGTAATATGATCTTTTGTAACCTGCAACCTCGGAAGGCATGACAGTTGATGCTCTGAATGTTGGTCTCATTCATAACAACTTCATTCAAGTTAATGCAATTCAAAAATGAATCTTTGCCGATCTTCTTTAGCCCATCATTAAACACCACTTGCCTTAGCTTTCTGCACCCGGCAAATGCGGAGTGGCTGATTGATTCTATTCCTGTACCAAAGGACACTTCTTTCAAACTTACACAACCACTGAATGTATATCCATCGATACACTTGAGTGTAGATGGGATAGTAATACTTTCCAAATTTATGCACCCCTCGAATGACCACTCTCCTAATTGTAGTAAACCTTCATTTAATTCCACTTTTCCCAATTGATAACACTTACTAAAAGCACTCGATTCAATAAACTGAACAGTCGATGGCATAATTACCTCTTCCAATGCATCACAAATATAAAATGCCTCGCTATCAAGTTTCAACAGCCCCTCATTCATAACCACTTCTTTCAAAGTCGAGCGTGATCGGACGAATGCATTACGTCTAACCTCACCAACACTAGGATCAAACCGTACTTTAACTAAACCCCCTGGTAAAGTACCTTGTTGCCCGAAGCCGTATATATATTCCGTATGTTCATCAATTTGTTCTTCTGTTTCGTGTTCATTTGCAATTCCACAAAGTTTCAAACTTTCCATAAATTTATCTTTGAATTGATCAGCGTCCAAACTTAGCTCATTTGACAAATCTGGAATCCCTTCCCTCGAGAGCTATTGTAATATGTTGTAGTGTAGGGGTATTTGAGTAAACGAATGTATACATTAATTAGAGAATATGCATACAAATACAATAATTGACAAAGTATATATACTTATTACTCACAATTTCTTTGAACCGTGGATCAGCCATTCCCCGCCTAAATATTTGTTGGAACTGTGCTGAATCTTCTTTTATCAAGGCACCCAACAATTCTGATTCATCTAATCCATTAGCAAATGCATTTGCCACTAACTTTGATAATTCAGTAAGTTCTCCTGACTCATAATCAATGCCCGCATCGGCGGGTGGTGGAATCATAGGTATTGTATCGGAGGCCGATGCAGGTGCCGTAGGTATATCAAAACCTGTCTTTGACATAGGAGGTCTCTTTGCCCTGATAATCTTTCGACGAGGCGTATCATTCGCCACCAACTGAGCACCATGCAATACAAACTTCTTTGTATTTTCACATGCACCATCTTTCTTATCATCTTTTTTGTTATCATTATCTGGAGGATTGGTCGACATGTTTGTATATTGTCAGTAACTAAATACTACACTATTGACAGCTAATCAACGTCTAATGCAATTGGGATGGTATAGCTATGTATTGGATAGAGCTCTCACAACATATAACAAGACAACAATAGTTGCTCGGTCTACAGAATTTCTACTCTCATGGTACTGTTACTCTCATGGTACCGTTTATTCGCGTCTGGGTCTTGGAATAGCAATTCCTCCTCTTGTGCCTCGGCTCCTCTTTGCTCTCTGGAAATGAAGAACAGCCAACTATATTGCAGAGGACAATCGGTTGTATAAACATGCAAAGCTAACCCTGATACTTCTCTTGTATCATAGTATCAATATATCAATCTCTGGAGGACTTGGTATTACTTTAAAATTTTGTGCATATCTTGTGTCATTTTTTTTAGTTGATGGCTCGTGATGTGATGAGATGGATGATAGATGGCTCTCTGATAATATCTGGCGCGTCAGTACATAGTTATTGTACAGCCTGCATTAGAAAGTATAGTTATACCGGTATATCACAATTGCAATAGAATATGACCGACAACGGCGTAGCAATATCGTCATCAATGCCATCATTATGGATCGATGCCGATCCGTCAGGCTTATATCAAACCGGTCTAGATTGTGACGACGACCTAGCAATACTAATTGCAATAGCACTACATCAACGTCAAGTACTCAACTTAAAAGGATTATCAATCTGTGGTGGTAATGCACCATTAAAACATACATATAATAATGCAAATACATTATGGAAATATATAAATGGATATGAACAAACGGGTATTCAACATCCAATCAAAGGGTATGGATGGAATTCAATGCAAGTTGGTGTTAAACTATTGCAATACTATAATATGATATTTCCAGATGCTGATGATTCAGATGATGCAGCCATGACTATATTGCAAGCAGCAGATGAACAACACAATGCAAAGATGCCGATGATACTTTCACTAGGACCGCCAACTAACATTGCCAAGGCAATACAACAACAACCATCAATATTGAACAATAACAATATTGAACATATATATCTAATGGGTGGAGAATTAACAAATCAACAACTTGATTTAAACTTTCGATCCGATAGGGCTAGTGCACGAATAGTTATTGATGCCGATATACCAAAAACGATTATACCCATACAAACATGTGGTCAAGTTGTTATAACAGATGAATGGATATCTTCCTTGAATTGTGATCAGCAACAACATCAGGATAGTAGTAAGAATAAGAAGATATTGGCAGTATGTGCATACTTGTCAAAGATGAAACAACAGATACGATTAATGCCACGATTTGTTAATCGAGCTGTAAAGGATCGAATGGTATTAGAAGAAGAAGGAACAGCATCAAGTCATTATTGGGTACCATCATCAAATCTAGATAGAGGATTTATACCCTGGGATATCATTGCATTATTGGCTGTTTCACATCCAAATGAATTTGATGAATGGAAGTATCATCGTATTACTTTTCCAAATTGTTCAAGTGGCGAGCCATGTGATAGTACTATGAAAGTTTTAGAAGATTTACCTGACGATTACTTTGATAATGATAATAATGACAGTGTAAAGAAGAAGAGGAGTTGGAGTGGGTTGTCACGGTACCACACAAGGTACGGAATGAAACAAAGCTATTAGAGATTATGTTGGATTTGATTAGTGACATTGAAGTGCCTTCCTCTTCTCCTTTGTTGTATGAACAACAAAAGTGGGGATTTGGTATCAATGTTGTCTCTGGATTTAGTATTGCAACGGCTATCTTTGTTATGTTCTGTGTTAAGTTGTGTTTCAGACGCTAGATTTAAGGAGGGGATACTGAAGACAGTCAGATCAGATCAGAGGGGAGTAGTCGGAATACATTCTCCGATTATCCCAACAAGATATGAATTAGATTTTTTGAATTGCTATTCTTCAAGCTGTATGATAAGTATTATTGTAATCCCAAGTCCCAAAGCTCATCTCAATAAAGCTAAGCAGAAATGATTTATATCCTAATGTCCATTCTGTCCGTGCAATCTTCAAGGGGCATGCTAGTACATCACTCATGTCACTGAAATTACAGTAGCCATCACATTCTCATGAAATTTACACAAGCCCAAAAAAAGAAAAAAAGAAACGTTGAATGACTTTGTGTGCTTTTGACAAAGTTGCTTGCTCATCAAGGCTTGATGGAATCAATAGTAGCCGCCCCCCATTGCAATGAATACATTTGAAGTAGTATAGACCAAACAACACATATATTGCAGTAGTGAAAAACAAACTATAAAAGTGAAGATATACCCTATTGCAAAAAATGATAAACTCGATATCATCATTCATTCTCCTCCTATCAATCGCCATAACAACAACCAACGCTACAACGTTAACACCACACACAACTGCAAAGAAATATACATTTCAATCTACCGACAACCCACCCGGACGTTCCATCACCGTACCATCCGATCGTGGCTCCTCATCAGATTTATACATCCTACTACCACCCCTAACAACCTCATCACAACTATGCACTATAACCAAATGTAATAATTTACAATTATGTAATGTATATATACCCATAGCCAAAAGTTATGTAGGTGCCTTAACACCTACTTCCAACCCTGCCGATAGTGAATATACATGGCAGGTTAGTCCAGGGCGTTATGAGACTATTACATCTATACAATGTGGTACAACTACTTCCTCAGGCGGTACTGGTGATTTTGCATGGAATAGTAATGAATATTTATGTCAAATTAAATTACCTCCAATAAAAGAAGATGAGGATGGATATTATTTAAGTATGTTTACATTGGATGACTATTATTCAGCTGCTAGTGGTAATGGTGGTGCGAGTGGTAGCCCGAATAATAAAGATTTGACATTGGCTAGTAGATTCTTAGAACGTGTTAATTGGGGCCCTAGTGAGTATAGTTTATTAGTGTTCGTTTAGTTT
>Ga0214481_100771_pt1 | contig 15177 bp, 13 predicted proteins | sample M1_20Mar14CPVII9_4_FD_165057 | JGI IMG/M metagenome (GOLD analysis project Ga0214481, IMG submission 165057) | Marine eukaryotic communities from Monterey Bay, California, United States - M1_20Mar14CPVII9sort6BwellG10 | ecosystem: Environmental > Aquatic > Marine > Unclassified | place: USA...
TCAGTATTGCAAAGAGGATGACGTCACTTATCGCATTGCAATGGTTCCTCTTTGTATGCTCATCACGAAGACCTCCCATCCAGTCCGCGGTAAGGCAAACGAGAACACTATCGGTGCTCTTGAGCAACTCGACGACGAGGGTCACGTCGCCAAGTGGGCTGAACTGTTGCTCTTCCACTATGATGCCAACATCCATGAAACTATCGATAAGAACAAGAAGGAATTGAAGAAGTACCTTCCTCCCTTCCGCCGTGGCAACTACATGCTTATGCTAACCAACGCCGATGGCAAGTCCACTGGTCAGACCATCCGCCACGATCCCATCCCTGTGTCAACCGATGACGATGCATACACCAAGGATGTGGAGGCACTCCAGAAGAAACTCGATCAAGCGACAGCACCAAATGTACCTCCAGGCGTCCCTCTTACCATCCAAACCACTGCAGCAGCATCAGTTATGGACAGTGCCATTCCCAGGAAGGACCGCAACAAGTATTTGGGTACTCTTGGTATGGCTGGAGAACCTATCAACATCGATGATGCCACCGCCGGTAAGTATCACACCAACTACGGTATCCCTTTTCTGTGCATATCACATGCATAATTTCCTCCACTCATATAAGCACATATACTAACACCATTTTCCTTCTCTACACCTCTCATATAACCAAAACAATAGGTGGGGACGACATCGGTGCCCTCAACAACAACGCTATCGTCAAGGCCAGGCTACAACTCAAGTTTGTCCACTTCGATGTCAACACGGGCAATTATGCATTCCTACCCTTCACCAACGCTGGCGATGCTATTATGAGTGCATCCAATGCAAGGACCAAGAACATGCTCATGGCAAGTAGTGTACGCTCATTGGAGAGTACATTGGAAGCCTCTTCCAACCCCTATGACAGCCGTGCCTTGATGCCAATCCTACTCCCAGCTCAGATCGTAAGTATCGCCAACATCTGTTAACCTACTTCCAACTGCATAACCTCACTTGCAATACCCTCTCTCTCAACACCAGGCACTCCTCGCCAACGGATGTTACCGTTCCACTGTCCTTCTTGACTTTAAAGACGCTGAGAAACCGAGTGGAGCAACCCTCGCCTGGCTGGCCACTGACAGTAACAACGTGTCGATTAAGTCAGGAAGTAGCATCAGCGCTGCCGGCAGCAAACGCTTCCTCGAGGACATCTTGGGTCAAACGGAAGAGAAGAAGGTAAGCCCTTACCTGCACACATACTCAATGATCAGAATACTCACACTACTATATCCCTCACTCTGACCACAGTCGTCCATCAGCACTAACATCAACGCCGTCAAGGAGCTCACATCCTTGTCAATGGTCGATCTACTCCTCTGTAACGCTCAAGCCTTTATCAAGCTTTGGATTCAGATTCCTGAAGGCTGCGAGCTGATCCCGTTTGAACTCGACTGTTACTATACTTTGCTGGATCGTATCTCGAAGGCTGACTTTCGCCGTCGTGTCATCGAAGACAATAGTACCAAGATCTTGTACTACATCTTCTCCATGGCAGAACAAGTTAGCGTAGGATGCAGCAAGTTGGGTGACGACATGGGCAACATCCTGGCTCTCAACTCCAATAAGCCTGACGGAGTTAATGTGAAACTCCTGTTTTCCGTCGCCACTACCTTCAAACAGAACATGGCATCCCTCGACGCATTTGTTAGTGGAGCCAGTGCACCCGACACACAGCTCTTCACCAACAGTCCCACCCACCAACACCTTCGTAACATGGAACTTGAGAAGACGGTAGCCTCTCTCGGCCTTCCTGGAGCCCAAAGGCGTAAGTACAAATTGTGTAATTAATCCTCAAACACCTCTCACCAATACCTTCTCACTTCACTCTCAATAAAGGTGGCTCTTCTAGCACTGGGCAAGACTCCAAGCGCGGCCGCCACGTCCAGTCGAGCATCCAAGCCTCCCTGGGAACACAGGAAGACACGGAAGGATGCATCAAGTACACCGGACCAGGTCGTATGCCACTCCCTGCCCACCCAGGCCACAACGGATATGTCAAGTACTGCGCACCATTCCTCAAGGAAGGAGCATGGTGTCGCTACAAAGGGCAATGCAAGATGGACCACACTAAGCTTGACGACATGTCCTTGGAGTGTAAGAAACTCTGGTGCGACCTTGTTCGGGAAACCAAGGATATGTCGTTCAATAAGAAACGCGTCAAGTCTGCCGTCTTCTTCTTGGATGAAAAGCCAGCCGCCAACGCCGACAAGAAGTAAGTTGTTGGCTTAGACTTGCCCTTTCCACTAGACCTTTTAGTTCTTGAACATATCAAAGTGATATGTACTCTGAATAGTTTTTCTAGTTAATGACATGCTATTTTAAACACAACGTTAGCATTGACACTTACCTTTCATACTTATTTACCTATCAAACTAATTAGGCAACCAAAGCACACTGTGATTACCTACACCACCAAGCCTATACCAAAATCAGCCATTTCAGCTCATCGGGTGGGAAACACTGTACAGAAGAAGTACAGGATACCCATCTACTCTAGTACACCTCAACCCAAGTGCACCGAGTCGCCTCGGTATACCATAAAGACTGAGAAGAAGAGGGAGGCAACTGCTCCACAAGAAGCGATATATGCTCCAAATAAGAAAAGAAGGAAAACAAGTCTCCTCTTCAGCAGTAGTATGCCCAAGGCTAAGGCGGATACTGGTTTGAAACATCGTCCGCTACTGAATGCATATCAACAGAAATATCTAGGCGTATCAACATCTGAGGATGTGAAGAATGGTACGTCTTCAATTGAAAATGATTATAATGCAACTGATTATAATGCAACGCATCCTATCGGCAATGGCCAGTCCAACATGCAAAGTTGGAAAAGATCGCTTCCATCCCGAAGTACTCTATATAGAGAAGAGTTTGGAAAGCCAGATACTTCACACTCCTTCACCCAAGAAGCGTGTGGAGAGACTATATTGCACTTCGTCCTCAAGTCAGGATATCTACATGAGGACGACATAACAATAGTGCATAAAGTACATCCACTAGTGGCGCATCTTGACAATATGAGAATCAAGCTCGCCGACTACGATTTCACAAGTATCCGAAATATCAACAAAGATTGGGCGAAACAAAAGAAGATATCTAAACTTAAAGCTCGACAGATGTTAGCATGCCTTTTCCACTACGATTTAGATGTATCCTTACTCATGAGATATCTGGGCAACAACTACACAGCATCTTATAGGGAAGTTGATGAGACGGTATCTATCCTCAAACAACACAAGATATGTGATGATCTAATACAAAGATATATCCGCGTAATGACCATCGGCTGCCCAGCAAAGATGGTCGCAGAGACATCACGAGACAATGTGATGACCTATTTCAGAGGTGGCAACAATCCATCCATTAAGAAGAGCCTACCTCGCGTCATGGATACCATGAATAAAGAAGAGAGAAACAATTTTGTTATCCCTATACCTTCTTGGATTGCAAGGTTCGTACCTCATCTATTCTTCACACCACAACACCTGTTGGAAAAAGAAAATAAGAAAGCACGTCAAATCTTTGATGCAAAGTATAGATACAATGCTGAAAGCAAGTCGGTAAATATGTTCACCTCAACAGCGGAGGGCACAGAATTGCAATGTGATTTTGGTGATACCCTCCTACATCTCCTCACAAGAATTTGGAATCTCCGCATAACATACCCCAATAAAGATATAGTACTACATGCCAATGATGTGAAGAGTTGCTTCAGACAACTCAAACATCATCCTGATGTGATGGGTGCATTTTCATATATCATCGACGAGTATCTATTTTTGCAATGCAGCCTCACTTTTGGTTCAGACTTCAGCCCAGCAAACTGGGAAGTAGTAAGACGAATAGCCGAGAAGTTAGCTGAATCACTGTTCGATGACACTTCACTGATAAGTAAACATAGACAATACCTTGACCGTCTACGATGGAAGAAGGATTTAGGTAAGAAATCAGCCGTCCTTTCTCCTGCAAAAGAAGACGATATCAACCATGGAGTACTCAATGATCAAGGAGAGCCTATTAACACGCCACATGCTTTCTATGTAGACGATGATGTCTATGGAGAGATGTTTGATGTACGGCGTATAGAACAAGCAGTAGCAGCAAGTATCGAAGCAATATTCATACTACTCGGCCCATCGTGTTTGCAATGTCGACAAGATGCAGTCAGCTTTGACAAGATGGAAGAGATGATGATCAACTATCTCAACAGAATACTCGGAAGAATCATTAATACACGTACAATGATGATAGCTACACCAAAAGACTACATCGATTCTACTGTATGCCTACTACGTAGTAGATGGCACAATCGACGACAGACTTTCTTTATAAACGAATTAGAGATACTGGCAGGACAACTAGGCCACATCAGCGAGACAGTCCCATGGTTGAGATTCCTTCTGGCACAGGTGTATACCAGTATTGCACATGGCCTAGGCTGCGCCCAATCACATCTCTATAATACACGTAAACAGTTCCGCGAACTATTGAAAATGATAAAAGCCGATAATGAGTTTCTGAAGGGACATGGCCTGTCCAAAGACAAGTCCTCGAAAGACCAAGACCAGCCCAAGGTCGAAAATGACTGCATTGCAAACAAAAATGGCATAGAGATTGACCAAACCATGGCAAGAACACGACATAGATTATCATTCAATTTATCGAAAACAGCAAAGGAAATGCACCACTGTCGCCTTGCTATCCCATTCAATAGGACGTTGAGAAAGGAACTGAAGCTGATAGAAGCAGCCCTAAGTGATCCAAGCATCGATAAACAACGCCCAATAGCTCACATTATACCCCGCATGCCTAGCGCTATCGGACATAGTGATAGCTGCCTCCGCGCAGCAGGGGGGTTCTCAATAGAAATGGGTTTTTACTGGTATATAGAGTGGCCAGAGGAGATACAAAGACGTACCCTAAGGTACGTAAGAGACAACTCCAACAACAACTTAATATCTATCAATGTACTCGAGTATGCTGCCCTTATCATCAACTATTGTGCAGCTACACATTATTACAATACTTATCACAATGATCCTTCCGATCCATACCCCACGGTACTCTTATATGCTGACAATACTACAGCAGAGGCATGGGCGAAGATGAAACAATGCAAAACATCTCTAATAGGTCGCAATTTAGGCCTAATGCAATGCGCTCTAATGATGAACAACCGTGTGGGTATCAATATTGCCCATGTCACTACAAAAGACAACGTCATTGCCGATAGGATATCACGCATCAAAAAAGAATCTAACTTTATACCTCACTTCGATCAACTTCAACAGGAATTCCCACAGCTGACCTCTTGTCGGCGTTTCCACCCAAGTGCAGAGCTCGTCTCATGCATTATGGACATTTTGTTATCCAAGAAGCAATTCGATCCGCTGGAAGCAAGAAACAAGGTACTAGCAACTCTAGGACAGAACACTATCTAAGATTTGCAAAGCAAATGGATCTCGATGATCCTTGCATGCCTGAGTTACTAATAGATGCACGAAACTTTTTCTTAGCATGCTACCTCGTATCTAATGTACAAGGAGAAACTATATTAGGTAGCACAATACGTCATGCCACCTTACGCCAGTATCTAACTGCCGCGGTTAAACTATTTAACGACAGAAAAATCCCAACATCTTCCTACGACTCTATTAACTATGTTGACATGATACTAAAAGCAGTCAGAGATTACGAAAGAGTACCAAATCGGCGCAATATGATCACCGACGATATGATGGTGTACTTACTTCAACTTGCACAAGCGGACAACAAAGACGGTAGCGTTGCCGCAATAGTCGACTGGATTATCCTAGGACGATACACTGGATTCAGGATGAGCGAATGGGCCCAATCTACACAGACAAAGTATGCAAAGATAGATCACTGGCCGAACCAACCGCCTATGGCTATGATATATACTGACTTTGTCTTCCTAGGAGAAGACCAACGACGTATACACATCAATAAGAATACTACATATGAAGAACTACTAGAATCAGTCGAGTATGTGGAGATACAATGGCGACACCAGAAGAATAAAGACCACGGACAGAAGATTCCCTTTGCACGAGATCGTATCAATAACGATTATTGTCCAGTACTAGCAGCAATCCGCATTGCAATGCGTGTGTTACGGTTAAATGCCCCAAAAGAGGAACCGTTGGCTATCTTCAAACACTATACGAAGGGCAAACTGTTCATCACAGACAATATGGTCCAAAAACTACTCCGTAAAGTAGCACAAAAAGTCATGAACATCAAAGACAAATCAGAATTGCAAAAGTGGTCCACACACTCGATAAGAGTTACTGCTGCCAACCTTCTCCATAGAGAGAAGTTTGCAGATACATTCATCCAGACAAGGTTGCGATGGAAGAGCTTGTCATTCCTGACATACCTCCGAAACACAATATACTCGGCAAGCTTGCATACTTGTGCTCTGCGTATATCAAACTCTAATTTACCACCAAAAGTCGAAAGAGTATACCGCGAAGACGAACCCCACGAACAAGTTACTAGTGCCAACTACACTCTTTCCCCGCCTATTGCAGAACAATAACATAAATCCCAGCTATCACAATATATCTTTACTTATACAATGCACGAGGATACTCCTCCTTTTTTTCTTTTTTCTTTTTTTCATGTTCTCCGCATGATGGACAGTCCAACGAGACAAGCCGAGCTGACCTCGCCGCACCAAGATGATTATGCTACACAACACATCTAGAATCATCACACATGGGCGGAAGCAACGAGGTCTGTCAGAAGTCCTGACTAGGGGTTGGTACAAAAGTCAAACTAGAGTTTTAGAATTTTGTATGTAACCAACCTAATAGAGAATTTAGTTACAAAACAACACGTGTCTGCATTCTCTCATACCTAGTATCTCATCTCATCACAGGACTACCATCAAGCGAGGATCAAGGCGCGACGTTAGGTTATCTGGACGTAGGAAGATAATCGACGGTAGACAGAACCACAGCATGTGGTATCTACCAATAGCGTAGGCGTATCGTCTCTATCTAAGTCGAAGTACATACGCTCTAGAATGACATAAAGAATAGTCACAAATCACACGCCATCACGTGAATTACTAATCACGTGACCTGACACGTGAAGTAGCCTCCCACGTCACTCAAGATCATACTTCAAGCGGCCTCAGAGCCGCTCATTCTCCTCATCTTGAACACGTCAACACTCACGTGCCGGAAGAGCTGGAACCAGCAATGAACTATGCACAGAGGATGAATCATTCATCCTCACAATTTTTTGCAGCTCTGCTTCAAAAGCTAGTTTCCAGTCAATCAATTTTTTTCTCCCACCCACCTTCCCCTAAGCACCTCAGCAACGAGGTCTGTCAGAAGTCCTGACTAGGGGTTGGTACAAAAGTCAAACTAGAGTTTTAGAATTTTGTATGTAACCAACCTAATAGAGAATTTAGTTACAAAACAACACGTGTCTGCATTCTCTCATACCTAGTATCTCATCTCATCACAGGACTACCATCAAGCGAGGATCAAGGCGCGACGTTAGGTTATCTGGACGTAGGAAGATAATACTCGCCTCCTTTCATATCATATCCATTCATTACCTCATATATACCAACTTCTTAGTTGCTTAAAGAGTACCGCTTGCGTCTGCTACCAAGCTTGAACACGACATTTCTATCTCACATGAACCATTAATTATCGGTGCACCTCAAAACTGATCACAACAATTGATACCGATTGCTATCCATAATCACATACACATACAATAGTATCATCTTCCTGTAGTAGTACTACCTGACCATCTTTTTGTGGAACATCATCAAGCTTCGTTAAATAAAATGAACATTACACCACAACGACATCAAAGTCCAATACCAACAATATCAACAACATATATCAATAATAGAGCGAAACTAATTAGATTATTGCAGATATTTAGTGCTAAGCTAGTGCTTGAAGTATTTGGGGGATGCGGTGCTGTATGGGGATTTAGTGAAGCGATTGGTTTACGAAATACATCAAATGTTTGGTTCTGGAGACCGGTTGCCTTATTAACGGGTTTGATTTTCTTCTTTCGATGGTTTGGTCAAATACAAGATTATGTTATTGAACAAGAAATTAAGAGTCCACAAGCCTTTCAATTAGTAAGTCCAAGAGGATTTCAGTTATCACGGTTCATGAGTTGGGATGATGAAGACGAAGATAATGAGCAGGTACCACTTTCACCCCAAAATAATGTCAAGAAGAAATTGTACACATGATATGTGCACAAACTCATACATATCTGTATGCGTTCAATATATCACCAACCAAAAGATTCTTTGATAACAAGAATGAGTGTTGGTACTGAGTAATTGAATGGTATATGTAATTTAGTGTGTTAGATTAGAAGAATTTGGAGTGCCGATGTTTGTCATCACACAAGATAGGACGAGAAGTGGATTCTCTTTACAATGGATGTGATGGTGATGCTATTAGCTAGAAGTAATGTGTAGAATCTGAACCAAAGATATCAACCAGACTTCTTTCTATATTTATGTTGGCAGCGGCGGAGCTGGATAGCTGTATTTTCTCATCAAATGAGTATCAACAGTTTTGCTCGCATATATTCTATCTCTGTCTGTAAAACCAGTCAATCTCTTTCCTGGATCACCATATTGAAGCATTGCCTTGACCAGACCATTTGCTCCTTTATGAACTCCTCGTTCTGGTTTGGCACTATCTTCTACATATTCAAAATCCTTGGTAAATGTCCCTCCTACACAATCACAAGCTATTCTCGTAACCTCTTTGCCGTGGAACAATAAGTCTTCAAACCTAGTAGTCAAATGTGGAAAAGTCTGCTCGTCCCACTCTTCGTACCACTTATTCCACATGTCTAATAATGATTCATATGTATTCATCTGTAATGCAAACTTAACTCGTACCGTTGACGTTTCATCACGATCAGTAACTCTCCATCGAATTAAATTTGGACAGTGCTCATCATCATGGCCCCAAAATGTTGTATACTTATGTCTACACTGTGATCCCATCCATGTGTACGGGTCTTTGATTAGTACGACGGGCATGAAATCATCTTGTTTAATACCCTTTCCCCATGCCTTGGCTACATTCTTGAATCGATGTGTGGTTGGAGGATTGTGTTTACCCCAAGGTACCTGCCATCTCATGCCATTTCGACGTGGCTCTCTTTTCTTTGTATGTGCTTCAGGAATATCACAATTAACTTTCAACAATTCATGCAGTAAGTTTGTTCCGGTATTGAACATGCCTGCAGGACCAAGCATACGATCTTCCGCTGCAACAGCCTCACGATATGGTTCACATGTTTCTAATCCATGAACAATTGGACTTTCACCATAAAGTGATACAACATCTTCCCATGACGGCAGTTGTTCAGATAGCTCCTTTGTAATTTCAACACTTGCCGAATGTAATATCTTAACAATCTTTTCATCAACACCATATGTATCCATACCTTCTAATTCGGCACGTGTTTTCTTTGGTTTGTAATCATCATTCCCTTCATTTGGTGGTACGGGTGTGCCTAATAATTTTATCATACCCTCTGATACCTTGGTATCATTTGGATTGTATTCGAATGGCACGACAGGTTCACCATCTGGATATGGATTCTGTCCCAACTTTGACATTGCATCTTCATATTTACTCTTCCATCCTATTACTTCTGTTTCCAATTCCTCAATCTTTTCAGAGTCTGATAGGTTGTCAAAGACAAAATTATTTGCACTCTTATTCTTTGATACCTTCTCTCCTAGACCTAAGATATTCCTAGCCTCTTCAAATTCTCTCTGTGCTCGTTTATCCTTGTCACTGATTTGATGTTTCTTATGATGACTATTACCCAAACCAATCTCATCTTCTACCAATTGAATCTCCTCTTCCACAAATTCTTCACCCTTTTTAATACCATTTAATATACTTGTATATAAGTTTGATACACGTCTACTTTCATGTAAGTGATGCATACCCGCCTCCGGGCCGTCTATTTCATTCTCATCTAAACTATTAAAGTAATCTAATACATATACCATATCAAATATAACTACTATGAATAACAAAACTAGTAATTTTTGAAAGGTACCATTCATAACTACCGAGTTGTTATTGCTCATACCTCTTTGTGGTGTTGGAATAGGAGATCGTCTACCGCGTAATCTTGGTGGTGTTATTGATGATGGTTGTCTATTGTATTGATGTTGGCCGTTACTATTAGGCGGTTCAATAACTTCTTCTGAACCTTTAGGTTTTATATCGGGATACTCTGTTGGTGAATAGTCTTGCAGTTTTTCATGACGCATAATCTTACGCCGACCGTTAATACTGCCGTTACTTAAAGACCGGTCATTATCTTTTATGATGCTGTTATTGTATTGCTTCATAGCTCTTTGTACACCTCTCGACATTGTAGGTATTGGTATGGTATGTGATATTCGTTGCAAATAGCAAGGTGCACCAAGTTTAAAGTTACTTATAAATTATTATTGCAATGGGTTTCAGTTAAAAAATTTGGGCCCAATAAACTATCACTTAAACCAGTATTATACATATATATTATCACTACAGCTGCCGTATATTCCTATGAAGTATGTAGTACCATATGGATGGATGTAACCAATCGTTGAGACTAATGCTAGCAGCCCTTTTCGTGGGCTAGCCCTACCGCGGGCAGGGTTGTATTCCCCCAAAATAAATCATACCAATTTCATTATCAACTATTGTAATCAGATTGCAATTGTTAATAGTTGCTACTTCTATTATAACCTTTGAGTATGAGCAGTAGACATATAGCTAGTGGCCGTTTTGGTGGCGGCGGTGATAGGGCGTCGTCGTCTAAAGTGACAATCAATATTCATGAAGCAGCACCACTCGGAGATGAGATACATCAATGTGGCTCTCATAGTCCAAGAGATACAAATAAGGAGGGCTCTACTGCTGTTAATATTGATAATACTGAGTATAGTATTATAGGATACGAAGACCCAATCAAACTAAATGAAAGGTGTGTTACTTTTAACGTGTGCATATGATATGTTCATCTGATATGTGCACATCTTGTGTCAACTTTTTTCATTGCGTATTTTGCCAACTAACCATACACACATATTATAATATACACCAAACAGTACACACTCCTTCTTATTCACAGAACCAACATGTTCAATACCATTCGTTTTTGCATTAGGCATAATAACAATATCCTACGCATGTTTAATATTAGCATTATTCAACAATATAGCGGAAGATTACACACCCAGGAACCCATTGAGTGTACCTGTTGGTATAAGGTAAGTAGATTCACTGTGCAGTAGTAATGTGGTTTTGTTAGTAAAACTAAACCCCTCTCTCTCCCTCTTTTCTTGGATATGCTTGTGACCATTGTGTGGAATTAATTTCTGGTTCCCTAAGCTGGGACGTTAAAGTTGCCCAATATTTGGCATTAATAATTGGATTGATCATGGAGGAGGAAATACCAGAGGCATTATACTTGTTAAATATGATATCAGAAAGGTCATTATATCAGAAGGAACCTAACCTTTTATACAGTAAATTCGTTGCAACGGCATTTCTTCGAGTTTGTTTTGGCTACTTCTTTATATTAAACATGTTTGTGGTAGTAGTGCAAGCAACAGGAGTTATTGATATATTCTTTGACGTTTTGGCCTTACAGTTTCTACAACAAGTCGATGGAATAGCATTTAGACTGGCAAAAATGGATGTGTTTGGGAAGCATATAAAGAGGGCCTCAACAAGGAAGTGCTTTAGAGTAGAGTTCGAAAAGCTACCGTTTGCAAGGAGAAAGAAGATGTCAATCTTTGTCAAGATCATGTATATCTTTAACTTTTGCGGCTTATTATCAGGAATGAGTGTTGTCACTTATAGACAAAACACAGGCTATTACTATTGTCCATCGATACGTGTTTTAATGGAAGATGACATTTGGATAGGAGCTTTTGTGGTGTCTATAGATGCCGAAGGGGTAGTTGAACTAGTTGAAAGGAATGATCTCATCTACTCATACTTCAACGGAGTTTATGTTATCAATGGAACACGCTACGGACGTCCCATCTATGTAGAACAGTAAGTAAAAGTTGATATGTTTGTTAAATATTTTTTCATGTCACTCACGTGTGCCTTCTTCACCTTTACAGAAACAAGTTCGACGATAGCCCATACATGAAAAAGACCCCAGCAACTATTCAATATTGCAAACAAGAGAAAAGCTGGGTCTTCATGCATCATAATATAAGGAAGGAAGACCCAAACATTCGAAGTGCAGATACATCAGATTGTCCATGGTTACTACGCAGCCCAGAGACTGTCTCTTATGATTTGCTTGAAGTAAATGGCGCCTGGACACAATGGACAGGAAAGTCTATTTGTGTTGTGGTGTGTTCAATACTTCATTTGAACTTAGTTTGGGTATGTACTAACATTTGTTACAATCACTTCTCTTTCATCTTCATAAACTGTGAAACGCGCTCTCCAAGGAGAGGTGTCCGATGGTGCCAGCTTTCGCACAACTTGTAACACATGTGATTCGGAAGCAGAATGTAACTTTCATGGCGCATGCTCGGATGAAGGAGTTTGCGAATGCTACACAGATGAGAATGATATACCTCTCTTTGTCGGGACGCATTGTAAATTCGATCTGCCATGTGCTCAACTCAAAGGCAACAATAATGATACTTGGGATGTGATTCCAGTGACAAGAAACTCAGCTTGGACTGCTTATGGACGTGGGGTGTATGCAGCAGATCATGCAACTTTGAACAAAACTATTCCTGATGAAGATGCGGTAATCTTATTATTCAGCGGTTCAAGATGGTTTGGTGCCTACTATGAAGGAGGAATGTGTTTCGGCTTTGACTGGTGGTACGATCATGCCAGAGAATTGCACAGTTTTTGGGATAAGACTTATACGGAGCTGACTCGGTATGTAAGTGCGCCAATACTAAATAGCGATCCAATAGCGGTAGATTTTTATGAGATAGGCCGTCGAGGAAAGAAGTACGGCCCGCTTGGTGAGCTAATACCTTTGCAAGATCCTCCAGGTTCAGGCTATTTCGATTGTGTGGATACAAATATGACACTACTTGAAATAATATCGCAACGATTTGATACAGACACTACCCCTGCATCATGCCTTGTGAACAATGAGACGTCTTCGACTGCATTGCCTGATGAATTATAACTTACATAATTGCTAAATTAAGCAGACTAGATACGCCGAATATACAAATAATACTGAATCAGTACTCATTGTTTTGCTTCACTTGTTGTTTATTTAGATCAATTTAGATCAATCAATGTTTGTCAGCATATTGACAAACGAGTACTGTTCTGCAACTCCCCCAAAACTCTGAAAAAGTAAATGCAATACCCACATAACTCTTATGCCAAGGCTTTATCAATAGAATCCATAATCTCAGCAGAAACAACGTCAGGCTTCTGTGATCCATCAACTTCCACAGAAATATCGGTATAACTTCCCTTCACAGCATCCACATTGGCATGAAATTGTTCAAGTCTAACCTTAACCTTCTCTTCAGTATCATCACTCCTTTGTTCCAATCGAGCTAGAATTTCTTCATCATCTGGAGGGGAGAAAGTCATGTGATATATCTTTCCAGTTTCAGGATCCGTACGACGTCCTACTACACGTTCAATTAAAGCCTCATCGGGTACATTTAAGAAGATGAAACAATCAGCTGAAACTCCCGCTTCAGCTAGTGCTTCGGCTTGTGCTGGTGTACGAGGAAAGCCATCAAGTAGCCACCCAGATTCTGCACAGTCTGATTCATCAAGTCTATCCTTGACCTGATATAAGTATTCAATTTCAATTATTCATTGCAAACCAAACGTAATATTTCACCAATGTACCAATTAATTTCAATTGTGAAAGCCATTGTATATTGCAAACCAAAGGTATCGTATGAGGAACATCCTTTTTGAAAAACAAAATATAAATGCATACAATTGTTATCAATATTCCAACACAGAATCCTGCAGCATAATATCGATGCGGATCTAATATACTACGTGCCACATTATCAACTCGAAGTTTCAGTGCTGCCCAAGAATCATCGGATACATTAAGATTGGGCGGTTTTGGAAAGTTAAACCGTGCTGGTTCGACATTTGTTAAAAAGTATATAAAATCATCCCATTGTAGAGTTGAACGTTGTATATAGACTGCTATTTCATCATCTTGGACAAGAGTAGTACTTTTTTGTTGTTGCAATGAAGAGAAAGTGTTATCTGTGGCAGTATCCTGTCTTTGTATAGGTTGCTCAGTATTGTTATTTGATGCAATCTCCTCTGGTGGTGATTCCATAGCTCTGTATTTTCTTTCTTCACTTGTGTCTGTGTTATTATTATTGGATGTGGAATCCTGTTCATCATTTATACTGCTCTCCCCCGGCTCCATAGCTTATTAACAGTTTGATTTATCTATTTATCAATCTCCGCAGTTACTTCTAGAATAAATATACCTCAAGGCAAGCTTCCCCTTCTCCAACACTTACTACAATATCAGCACAAACTTTCCTCAAGGATACCGTTCCATTGAAATCCACTTTTTTCGACTCATCACACTCGTCATAATTATTTATTTCTCCCCCTCCTCTTCATGTATAAATAATTATTATAAAGATGAAATCAATCCTCTTATCGATTGCTCTCCTTGCTACGGCAGTGAATGCCTTCACCGTGCCATCATCTATACCGCAATCAATACACAATATCAACAATCGCGCACAACATCGTCCATCATCCATCATTACACTGAATGCAAGTAAGAATAAAGAAAAGATTGCCTCACGTACCAAATGGGCAGAAGAACGTGGTTATTCCACTGCAATAGATTCATCAGCTGATTCTTCTTCCGGCAGTAAAGCACCAAAACTAATCATTGCAGGAGCACCTGCCTCAGGAAAGGGTACACAATGTGAAATTATTAAGGAGAAATTTGGTGTCGTGCATTTAAGTACTGGTGATATGTTACGTGCCGCTGTTGCTGCCGGTACTGATGTTGGTAAGCAGGCTAAGGATTTTATGGATGCTGGTAAATTAGTTCCAGATGAAGTAATTATTGGTGTTGTAAGTTTTGTGTGTATT
>Ga0214481_100774_pt1 | contig 15150 bp, 16 predicted proteins | sample M1_20Mar14CPVII9_4_FD_165057 | JGI IMG/M metagenome (GOLD analysis project Ga0214481, IMG submission 165057) | Marine eukaryotic communities from Monterey Bay, California, United States - M1_20Mar14CPVII9sort6BwellG10 | ecosystem: Environmental > Aquatic > Marine > Unclassified | place: USA...
TGAGATTGTTAAGTTGAATGTTATTATATTTGCAATCTGTTTCGAAGGTGAAGTGGGTGATATAATGGAAGTTAGTTGTACAAGTTATTTACATCTTTGTGTTGTTGCATCAAATATATTGCAATTCTATATGTCCTCAGAACATGTTGGAAATATCGGTCTCTCACAAAGCGGGTTAAGCTCTACTCGGTCGAAAGATGGTATAAATATGTTTCATCATAAGACAATAAACAGCAGATCAATAGCAATACGTGTAGCAAATCCAAACATCAACAAAAATGATGTTGAAAATTATTGTGGATATCATACCGTACCGCACCACCACTTTCCCAAATTACAACAACATAGATAAACTTACTTATACTCACTTTATATGCCGTGATTTATCCTCTAGAGCTGCCGTCAATATCAATAGCCTCCTGCTCTGATTGAGATTGAGCAATCAAATAATCGGTATCCTAAATAGAGTTTTCTAGTTTCCCATTAGATGAAAACTTATTTGCCTCATTTTTATCGTTTGCAACAAACCCGCAATAAGGTAACTGTTTTCTCGGTGTAGAACGCTGGTAGGTGGCTGGTAAGTGCAATAAGCTGATCTGTATGATATTTATGAGTGGTTTTTGTGTGCAGCAGACGATAGCTGGTTCAGCGCATAGCATAAGGTAGAGGATACCACAAGAAGTTCAATGAATAAACTTTATGGTGCATGAGATGATTAGCCCCCTATCTTATGTATTATAATATATCTGTGTTTTATATTGAAGCGATCGGGAACGTTACTAACAGTTCATGTTGATTGTATTTTGTTTATCTAATATACATTTAACAGATTTAGTTGCAAAGAAAACTGTTAGGGATGATATCACAACTATCCGCCATGAGCGGAGGGAGTACATTATTATCCATCCTATTAACCATCGTAACAATAACGTCAAAAATATGTGTGGTACAAGCAGAAGACTCAATTCAATACTGGACAGATTATGCAATCGTTCCCAAACGATGCATCACCTACAATGATAATGATCAAATTATGTACAGTATGTATGATAAATCAACAAACTATTGTACCGATACACCCATGGGTACATATGTTGCATCAGTACCTACATTTGTTAATGCCTACCTCGAACAAGCGGAAGATAATGCTAATGATGAGGGAATTGAATATACTTACCCCGATGCATCAATGTACTTAGATTGTGTATATAAACAAATTAATGGTGTTGATTATTATTTACATTTGGGTTGTGCTGATGATGGTTCAAATTCATTAGCTGTTAATATTTACACTGATGCGCAGTGTACGGAACCATCAGTTATTAACGGGTATGATGACGCTAACATTCAAATGGATATTAGTATCCCATTCGAGAAATGCACGCCTTGTGTAATTTGGATGGATAAGAATGATGATGAAGTTGATGATGCATATTATGTTAATAAACAGACGAATGCCCCGTTATGTAGTACCATGTGGATGTATAAGGAGGAGTGTAACGGAAAGTGCCAAAGGATTGGGCTAAATAATGCTTCAAGTAGTGAGGGTTGGAATAAGGCTGATAAGATTTTGTTGACTGTGTTGAGTTTGTTTGGTGAGTATGTTATCTAATTGTCTTATTGTGTTGTGAGGTTATATGTGTCGATCGACTCTTCTGAAACTCATTACCCCTTCTATCCATATCATAGGCTTTGGAATGCTCCTTGCCATTATCAGCAAGCGTCAGAAAATGTCCAAAAAAGAAGTTCTACTTGAACAGGCAGCCATCTCCGCTGCAGGTTTACAACAATCACACATCCTTGGTATCTTTGCCTTACTAATCTTAATCATTACAATGTTTGCTTTATTGGGATTGAAGAAGATAACTTGGGCTCTCCTACTCATGATAAACATTGTGTTGTTTGCTTACTTGATGAAGTTGACAGTCGATGGCAGTGTGAAGGAAACGATAATTGTGGATGGGAAAATAGTAGAGGCGGAGGAGGATAGCGAGTCAGAGGATGAAGATGAGGTTGAGATGCCTGCTCCCGTTGGGCAATATCAGAATCCTGATCTCCCAGCGGTAGCATAATAGCAAGACTCGGAAGAGATATGGAGTGAGGTATATGTATCAGAATGTTTGTTTAGAGTGTGGTAGCATTATCCCAGTCCTTAAGTGGGTTAACCTAGTAGAGATGTATTATTGTACAGCTAATTGACTGTAAGGATACTCTATTCGGTGCACATGGTTTTTTTGTGATCAAAGTCTGGTCTTAATTTAGATCATAATCCACTACAATCATACAAAACACAATAAAATCCCACAATTAGCTAGCCATCCACACAAACAATTCAGCTATTACAACATACCGGCGATACTATTGGAAGAGTGTGTTGAATGATTAGCTTCGTGAAGTGTTGGGAGGCCCTCACTAACGTTGGAGACATTTTGTTGTCGACCAACTTTGATGGAAAAGTCCATTTTTCCTGCAAACATCATTCCTCCCTGAGGACAAGACAAAGAACGTCTCTCTGCCCGAGAAGGACGAGCACGGCGTGGTTGTGATGGAGCTGCCAAGTCAAGTCCTTCCGAAGTGTCCACAGAGCTAGTATCTGATCCCCCATCAGTTCCTAGTGTTGTCATTCTAGTAGCAGGTGAGGCTCCTCCCATAAAAACTACTCCAGGAGTACCGCTCTGACTAAACATCTGAGGTGTAAGACGAGGGCCGAGTGCACTTGGCTGTTCTGTGAACATTAATGCTCCTGTTGGGCAGGATACTGTTTTCTTGCGGTGAGGTCACGACGAGTCATTGGTGGTGTAGCTCCTTCGATATCTTGTGTCGATGCTGCCTCGGCATTTCCATCCTCTGCAGTATCATCGTCAACATCTTTCTCGCCCTTTAGAAGAAGTTCGTCCTCGTCCTCTTCCTCTTCTTCTGCCTGACGATTTTCAATCCACATCTTAACAGTGTTTGGATCGCTGTCAATTAGAATAAGCTCGTCACGAGTAAAGATTTTGGGAAGGAGGTATAAACGAACTGGAATACACGCCGCGATAATAATTGGGAATGCAATCGCAATTGCCTTGATGGATTTGACAACATACAACAGCGCAAAGAAGAATAACTGAATAAGTGTAAAATAGTGCATACGCCTTCGTTTCATGTATTGGGTGTAGGGTTGGACAGGATACTTGCTTGGTTGCATGAAGAACATCATCATTCTTCCCCAGAATTGATTTGTACCGAGTGAGACCAGCCCCATGAAGAGAAAGACACCGTAAAGCACCGGCACAGGAATCAACTTAAGAACATCCAAGGCAAAGATTGTGATGAAGCATAGAAGGTGGATACCAAGATTTGTCAGCCTCGTTTCTTGAACAGATAGAATCGTGCCGTCCTGACTCTTCTCAGCCATTGCATGGATGTGATTCAAGCTCCTGACAGTCGCAGCAACCAACCAGGGGAAACCCAACAATGAATTAACCAATATTAAGACACCGATGACAATCGTATCGTAGTTGTAAGCATCTCCGTGTTTGAGTTTATGCGAAGGATGATTGATCAAGTGCCAAGTAATTCCATCGTCAAGAAAAACAAGTACAAACGCGAGGAGAGCAGGCCCGGCGGCAACACCGATTAACCAGGGTTTTCCATTAGTGTCAACTAAAAGCAAGATTAAATGATAAATGAGTTTAAGATTTGTCGAGGCGGCAAACACAAATTATATGAAACACATTTACTTACAAAGGTTGACAAGCCAAGGGCGATATCCATACGGTTCTGCTTGATCAAGACAGTCATTTGGCCAGCTGGTGCTGCAACTTGAATCACAGCACTGAAAGGTGGGGGCAAACTGACTTGGCACATTTAGTTTTTCAATTGGTACCTCCTTGAACGCATTACCAATCAAACTCCAAACAATAATGCTTGTTACTACTGCAAAATCTGTGAACGCATTCCTACAAGTTTGATTGGGAAGAAAGGGACTGAACTTAAACTTCCGTAACAAGAAGGCAAGCATTGTGGTTCCAAGGAATACAATAACAGACAAGAATGCAGATGCCCAGTGACTGTAGTATTCCTCATCTTCATATGCATCATGAGATTTATGGTTGAAATCAAAGTAGTGGATAACTCCAGTTGATGAAAATGGACTTCCAATGGCATTGATAATGAAAATCAATGCAATCTAATATTATGGGGCAATTGAGAAGTGAGATCTTGAAGCATAACGATATCAATAAATATCAAACACCAAATACTTACCAAGAAGGAGAAGATCTCATCTGTAAAACGTGTACACAAGATAATAACTCGATTAAGATCCACTACAGCTGCAACGACCATATAAAATGTTACCCAGATTCCAACCAAGCATTGAGTGTTAAAAAAGGAACGTCCATACTTTGTGAGATTTTATAAAGAATCTCTGTAAATGCCAAGACAGGTCCTGTTCCTCCATTAATCATCATCGGTTGTCCTCCCTATATTATTATGTGCAAAGTGAGCATATCATGTGCACAAAAAGTACACAAACAATCAACAAATTGAACTCACCGCCAAGGCATAGACAATACCACACCATGCGGTGGCAGCAATCATTTCAACAGCACCGATATAATTATTAGTTGCCTTGCCGTAGATGGCTCCAAACGTGACAGCGGGAGCAATACATGCAAAGTATAGAAAGAATGAGCATGCAATAGTCTACAATATTGCAATAGTGATTTCGAGATATAAAAGGTATGAGTTAATATATAAAGAAAAGGAGGTATGAGTTGATACTGATAGCGTGCTATAGTAAAGAACACATACAAGAGATGTACACATCTACACAACATCATACCTTGCTATTCAAGTTGACCATCTCTTCTTTCCAGTGAGTACCAATAGTGCGCTTAACATCAGCAACAATACCACGTCCCCATCCCTGTCCGCTTCTCATTTTATGCCCATCGTCATGTAGATCATTATTATCATCAACACTTCCATTATCATTATCATCCTGATTGAATGATTCCTTTTGTGTTTCAGATATAGTACTGGGTTTCTTTAGACTGTCATCGGACGAGTCATCCGATCCTTTATTAACAACTGCTGTTGACATAAGATTATAATACTGTATTGCAATGTATACTTATCCAGAGGAACTCAATTTATGTGGACGCCGACCTCATTGAATTTGCAAAGTTCACCTGCTGATCAAAAATTGGAAGATTGTAATTTGGATATAAAACGGACATCGGATTCGTACCATGAGAGTGTAATCTATCTCCACGTGGATTGTGATTATATGCATATCACATATCAAGTTAAGAGTTAAGGCGGCTTTTAGGAGATAGTAGACATCAATATTGTTGTGCAACGATATCATATCTCTACACTCGCCATAACATCTATAGGATTGCCGTGTTCAATATCCATTTGTCGGCGGCCAGAATAAATCGTCGCTACCATAGCTATTAAAAAAGAAAGCAAATTTTGCAAACACATACATATCCATCAATACAACACTCGCCATCATGCGTATGGGACGACCAACCAAGAAGCGTAAAGCATACGGCAAACGCCGTATTACCGAAAACCCTAATCCACCCCAATTCTCTTCAGGTGGTATGATCGTAGGACAAGTATCATCCGATATAATATCGAGTATCCTATCACCAATATTAAATGATTTGGCAAACAGTAGTGTTGAGGAATATGCAGATGCACTATTAGTTTATGAACAAGCTGTTGCTACACAAAAGCTCAAGGATGGCTTAGCCAGTACTACTGATACTAATGTTAATAGCGAGGAGGTAGAGATGGAAGATGGAGAGCAAGTTGAATTAGATTTAGATGGCAACATAGTAGAGAATTCAGACTCTCCAAAGATTGATCCAATCTTAACAACCAACTTACCAACACAACCAAAAACACCACTATTTGCAACATCACAAGATATAGAAGAATTAAACATTCTTCTAAAAGAAACATCATCACATTTCTCAACACTAGCCAACACCTATAAGGTACACGCCAATGCAGCTAAATTTGAACGTCTCCTCGATGAAAAGTATGGTCGATTCCGTCCCTTCATTGAATCACATCCACAAGTGGAAGTAGTTATTAAGAATATATCAAGAAAGTATGCAATGGGTGCATTCTCCCCTTTTAAAAAATCAGTACCGATTAATAAAACGACAAGTATAATGATATTATTTATGATGCATCGTAATAATGTTAGAATGGAGGCATTGGTATTGGTTGCTACATTTTGTTTAGTGGGGTTACAACCGTGGGCATTGATTGCATTGGTTGCACTTGGAAAGTGGGAAATGGATAGGAGAAAGTCAAAGAGAGTTTATGGTATGCCTAAAAAGTTGATTGTTTGTGAACCATATTATGATCGTGGTGGAAAAGATGAAGAGGATGAAGAGAATGAAGAAGCGGAACGTATCAAAAAGTATCAATTCTTGAAACAACCAGTAGGAACTAAGTACAATCCAGCCGATTTAAGTATCCGTGATGAACACTATGATGTATTGCTCTTGGGATCAGGCATTGAAACACTCTACCCAGCAGCATTACTAGCACGAGCAGGGAAGAAGGTATGTGTACTATCACCATCCACAGACGTGTCTGAATGTTTAATCATGGAAAAGCAAACATCCGAGGGTGGAAAGTTTGCACATGTTCCGTTTGATGTGAAAGGTATGAATATTGGACATTTGAATAGACAACAAAAGTTGTTGGCGCCTGCATTGGTAACCTCGACAGATACTCAGGGTGGTATACGATTTGCACGAGTTGGCAGTTCGAATGATGGATATGCACATTCTATCTTATCAGTTCCTGGATTGGGTACTGATAACATTAACAGTGAAGCAATACCTATCGTGATCAATGCCGAAGGACCAGCATCAATAGCAGAGTATTGCTCAACATGCTTGGGTGATGGATATCCCGGAGTTGATTTAGATGGGAATGATAATGGTAACTCAACTAGTTTGGGATATATCAAGGCATGTGGTCAGATTAATGCAGGTGCAGCTGAATACTTTCTATCCAAGTTATTTGCCACTGCAACAAACAAATCGGAGAGTAGTAATTCATATCAACAGGCAACTATCCGTCCAGCATCGGTATTCTTGAACAAGTGCTTACCGTTGAATGCACATGTTCGTAGTCTAATGGCAGCTATCGGTATGGCGAATGAAAATTTATCGCCCGATCATACTAGTATGGCAGCACATATTACACATTTATGTTCCATGTTGAGTGAGGAGGGGATGGCATACCCCATCGGTGGACCACGAGCTATATGCCATGCGTTGACAAGTGTTATTGAACAGTGTGATAGTCGAGTTGTGAGTGGTGTTAGTTTACAAGAGCTATTGTTTGACGAGTTGCCCGGGGTTGAAGAAAAGAAGACAGTCAAGACAGCTACTACAAGTGGAGGAGAAGAGTCGGCATCTGACTTTAGTGGACCAAAACCACGATGCAAGGGTATTCGTCTTCAGAATGGTTGTGAGATTACAGTTTCTGAAACCAATGGAGCGGTTGTTTCGACGTTGGGGCTCATCCCGACATTCTTACATCTACTTCCTGCTGATGTGCGCACTGCTCATGGAGTACCACCAGGCTTACCCGCTGTATCTGAACGTCGTCCACTAATGAAGGTACTAGTTGGGTTGAATGGAACAAAGGATGAGTTGGACTTGACTGGTGCAGATTGGTATCATTTACCAAACGCAACATTGCCCCGTGACGAGTTGGATCCTGAAACAGGCCAAGTTAAGTATGGCACCATTGGTGTGGATGATGTTGATAGCGCAGATGATGGTGGTGAAGTTTCAGGAGAGGATGGGATGATATCAGAAAGTACTGCAACTTCTACAGTTAGCCAGAGCGGCGGCAGAAGAGGAAAACAAAGCAAGACTGCTACCAAGGCTCCCCGACGGTCAAAGTTTATACCAGGATCTAGTTGGATGAAGGTGTCGTTCCCAAGTGCGAAAGATCCAAGTTGGGTTGATAGGCATGGCTCTGTATCGACGTGCGTCGTTACCATTGAGGCCGATGATGACTTTGTGAAGGCGTTTGATACCAAACCTAAAATCTATTCAGTTCTGAACAAGAGTGGTTCCTCTGATATGGAACGTATGAGTGATAAGGTGCTAAAGGATTTGGTGGATACATTTCCACAACTTGAGGGTGAGTGTATGAATAGGTGAATTGGTCTGCCTCATGTTTATCTGTACCTTGTACTAATCAACAAGTCTCTCTTCTTATATTATCTGTAGGCAAAATTGAGTGTGTGCAAATCTGTGGACCTCTTCGTTCAGGTCTCACTCAAGATTTGGCTCGGTTTGGTATCAAGGGCAACAAACCCAAGATGCCATATCCAGGTCTCTTTATGGGGGGCAGTGATTTAACTGTAGCCGATTCCGCATCAGGGTCAATTGTAAGTGGTTGGTTAGCTGCCAATGCTATCATGGGTTACAGCTTCATCGATCACTTGTACTTGAAGAAGAATATCACGACTGATCTGCAACAATTCTTAGATGAGCCTAGTATGGCCACTGTTCGAGGTGGAGAAGTCGTTGACGACGTAGCAGTCCCATTCAAAGAATTAAAAGACGACAAGAAGGCTGAGGAAGTAGCAGAAGTTACAAACACCGCAGCTGAATCGACCAAAGAGGAATAGGTAGTCTGTGTTGAGGATCGTCTTAATTTGGTTATGATAGACTAGCTAGAATCATAACTGAAGCTCTTAAGTATTAAACTGCATCACAATGAATGTATTACTGAGGAAACTTTTTTGCTCCTCTATGAAACAGGGACTTGTATTAACAAACAAACAAACAAACAAACAAACATCTAGCGGTATTCTAGAATACCTCGTCCAACAATACATACATCCTAAATCAAACTCCTCTCTCTTTTCAATATCAGATCATTCATTAACTATTCAATCCAACCTTTATTTAGAGAACTGCCAAATCCTTCATCAAACTCGACTTCGAATGACTCTCCACTACCGAGCGTAACTGGAGGAGGAGCTTCCTCATCAAGAGGTGGTTCTTTATCTGCAACTGGCGACTCTACAATCGGTGGCTCTTCATCAATATTGTCATCAACGACACCCTCCTCTATATCCTTCGGTACGACTACGGGTACAACATCAGGTTCAGGTTCCTTCTCTTCTTCTTCTTCTTCAGCTGGAAGCTCTTCTACTTTTTCCTCATCGTCTTTCTCTTCCTCCTCCGCCTTCTCCTCTGGTACGACTGCTGCAGCTACGATTGCTTTGTCCTCCTCCTTCTTCTCCTCATTAGCAATAGGTTTTTCATCTTCAGCAGACTTCTTCTTCTCGTTATCCTTACTATCACAACATCCTTTATCATATCCATTGTTGCAACATAATGGATCTGGTTTTGGAGAACAGAACAAGAAGAATCCCCCAATAAAGAAGAGCATAAAGGCAGTGAAAGAATATATCGAGCCATTGCCAACCCGACAACCTCTATTAACTACTGAATCATTGGGTGTTTTCCTATTGAAGCATGCATCAGATAACCAAAGCAGGAAGGTAAAGCCCTGATTAAGCTGACAACATATGACGAGAAATGTTTGCATATATTTGCTACAGCAGACATTACAACAGCAGTCCAGTAGCATGAATAAAACAAGGATGAAGCCACAACTGGCAGCAATAACTGAGGTGGGAAATCAGAATGTATCACATGAGTTTTATCATTTTAAAGAGGTACATATCATATTGGAATATATTTGTAAGATACTTACCAGAGGAGATTGCAGACCAGAGATGAAGCCATCCAACAGAATATCCATTTTGATCTGAGGAGTATAATACGCAATCAAGCCATCCGGAGTTTTGATCAGGAGCTGAAAAGGTTAATAGTCCAAAGGTAGCTTGTCCATCAGGGCCGTCTCTCTGCACCACAAGATATGACAAAGTTAGAGTGTTCTCATCATTTTTATTAATTAATATTAATGTAATTTGGATATGCATCAACTCACCGTGACAAATTCACAAGATCCAATTGCCATTGAAGAAAGTACTACCGCCGCTATCATCATTATCAGTGTTATCACTCTGCATAATGTAGCATAACCCTGACAACATTTGCAACAAACCATTGTAGGATGTCGAGAGGATACCACTTATGTTTTTATATATACCACACTATCTAATCAAACCACCCCACCTATCGCCACTAAGTAGATGATAGTGTGTTATATTTGTAGTTTTTGTGGTGATATCAGATGTTTCTACTACGCAGCAATCCAGATGAGAGATAGAGATAAAGATTGAGCCACATGAGTTGACGAAAAAAGTTTGGCAAGTCAAGGATACCTTTAACTACCCCAAAATCGTCCCGCACATCAAAACAATTCTCTACAACAATCAATGTAGTCTAAACAAACACATACTACTTTACATCTTTAAGATTGGACATCTTCTCTATCTACATTCCTTCTCAATGGCAGAATGAAACGAGTCAGTTGAAAGTGCATCCACCTTGTCAATCGTTGCATCATTAACCCCCTCTTCAAGTATATGATCATCAATATTGCTGGGTATCTCCACAGAAGAAGCAGCCGAATATCTCCTCTCTGCCGCTGAAGACTTATCTTTTATTTCATAACTAGATGCCACAGGCTTGTTGTAACTAGATGATACACTTGGACGCTGTTGAGACCTGCGTTCAAATGTGCTCTTTCTTGCTGCAAAGCTAAATCCTCTCCGTTCTTGTGCTTGGAAATGAAGACGATACATTTTGGGGAAGAATATTAAGCCAGTAACGGAGAACCCCATTAGGAAGATTACTGCTGTCCTTACAAAGTAGAACGCATCGTTGTTGTTCTCGACAATAATGAGGATGGGAATCGAAAGTACAAGTATCTGAACAATCGACAAGACACAAGCGCTAATCCACTGTCCTTCTTGAAATTCGCTTGATACCTTCCTCGTCACAAAGCAGAGATATAGTGCATAAAGCAGCATGAGCCCATCGACTACTACCAAGGGTATCAGATAAGGCAAGATGCTTGCTGACGAAGTACAATACCCAATACTCCGAATTGGAAACCCATTGGTATCTGTTTGTATGACTTCTCTCTCCCATTGCATAGGATTGATGAGCTGCCAACACAAGAGAATAGTAAGCTGGATCATGATTACAGCTGCCATGATCACTATGACATCCTTTACGTCAACCTTCTTATTTCTAAAGTTTGAGGCGGCCTTCCACACCAGTCGTATCCGCCAGATTTTGGCAAAGAGGGCTGAAAATATGATAGCAAAGCCTATACTGAACAGCCATGGTAGTGCCATGCATGCGGCGTCAACCTTTGCTATAGAAGGATCATCTCTGTAATTTCCTTGGACTCCAATGGGTAGTATACTACAATTCATCACAAATACCCCAAGACACACAAGACCCAAAAACAAAGGTTGAGATGCCTTCACCACCTTGCGCTTTCTATAATATGCCGTCCATAATCCACAAATGATACTCAATAGGCACTGGATTGAGAAAAGAACGTAGCCGAAAATTGCCAGACTGCTGTTGATATAGGTTTTATCTTCCTCCGGTACAACCACACAGCTTGCATCGCTGCCTTTGCCACTTGATATGGCGTTGTCGTTGTCACAATCACAAGAACCATCTGCTTGGCACTTGCCGGTTGAAGTTGATACAGATCCTGTCTCACATGTAGATAAAAGTGTACAGTCACGTTTATCCCAGGATGGCATTGGATAGATCAACTCTCCAGATCGAATCTCGATGGGGTAGACTGTGTTTACCGTATTGTTATCGAACTGCAAGAAGAGGCTAGGAGCTTTTGATTGACCATTCTCATCAAATGATACTCTTCCGTAGAGTGTAGTAAACTCCTCTGTTGATAGTATTGACCTAATTGTATCCGAGTCAAACGAGTCTGCCCGTTCAATAGCTTGGACTAAAACACCAATCGATGCAGCACCTGAAGCAGAATGATAGGTGGGGCTCCGAGCTGTATTTGAAAGAAATAGTTCTGCAAACTCTCTCGCACTCCAACCAACTACGTCATCTGTCATCAAAAGACTTGGATCCCATGGAGAAATCCCCGTCATATACTGCGCATCTGTACCGACACTACTTGCAAAAGAATCCATTCCAATGCAGACTGTAAAGACTTGTGCCTTTGGTGACCACTTCGCTCTTCTCATCGCTGCAATCCATTCAGCACAGCCTTTATCGTACACACAAGTCACAACAACATCGGGATCTTCCTCTGGTCGAGACATGTTTCTTGCAATCGGATCCAGATCTGGAGAGCTGGCTTGCACTTCTGTTTGAGTTTGTACAATTAAACCATGCTGCTCGGCTAGCTCGGGCAAAGCAGCACAAACACCTTTGGTGAAACTGGCCTCTTCCCAAACACTTGCAGCTGTCTTTGCTCCTGCTTTAGATAGTGCCTCAATGGCTTGCGCTAAGTACTTCTTTGTGGGAGGGAAGGTACCAAATACTGAATTGTATCCCTCAAATTTACTCGTAGCAGCAGCTCCACCAGCGATTAAGATTGTATTTGTTTCATTTGCATATGGCGACATTGATCCGGTGAGTCCTGAAGAGTATGGACCAAGCCAAAACGATGCAGATATATCACTATTATTGGCTGAAGGTATCATACCGTTTTGTACAATAGCATCAACCTTTTCTGATGATGAGTCGTCACCAAACTAGATACAATATGTAAAATAAGAGGTGATATGCATAAGATTTAAGAATATAAGATGACTACTCACTGTTGTCAGCTCAATACCATACCGTTTGCCCCCAACTAATATTCCACATCGCGGACTTGTATTGATTTCATCAGTCATCATTTCAATGCTACGAAGTTGTAATTGACCTGTCGAGAAGAACTTATCACTTGGTTTGAGAGACATGGGATGTGAGAAGGATACAATCCCATCAAATTGACATGAGGCATCGTCTTCTACATAATCAACACCAAATATAGATGCATCCATTGTTGATGTAAGAGAGTTGGCATTTGCCCCTCGTTTTATCATTATCGTACCCGGTGTTACTCCGCTTGTGGCGATTGCAGTATGTGCAAACCATACTATTGCAAAAATGATGATTTGTTGGAGTTTAATAATATATGCGCACATCTTGTGTGTATTATAAGCTCTGCCCCATTGCCGTTTGGGGAAACAAAAAAATTTCAACCTTCCACGTGGAATATATTGGCCATTTTTCTTAGGGCTTCTTAGTGAAAATTTGATTTGCATCTTCTGTGAGTAGTAGTTTGATATTGAGATAAACAATGTTAATACTGTTTCTAACCCATTTTTGCAAGTAGAATCCATTTTTGATATCTATTTGGGGCACAATTGAACTTTGGACCTAGAATTTTACCTTCAAAGTCAAATCTTGCATTTTGTAGTGGCTCACCACTATAAATGGCACCTCTCATAACTCAGCCCCATCCTATTGCAATATATTGTTTGAATATTGTTTCTAGACCAGTTTTGCATGTAGAATTCGTTTTTGCTACTTCTACAGGGTGAATATGAGTGTAAATTGTAGTAATAGAGTGCCAAAGTTTTGACTAAGCTTTTTACATACAAATTTTTGGCAACTTTTAATAGGCCGATCCAATACAAACCATCTTACATACAGCTTCCTAATACATTATAGAAGAGATCTGAGTGGTATAATAATGTAATATGACCTTTATTGATAGAGATATGCTAGGATTAGTGTTTGACATTGAAAGGTTTTTATCAACAATTTTTGGTCTTGACTACCTTTATGAGACTTGTGCATTTTCATTTTGCTACCCCAGAGCTCCACTCGGGCAGAGCTTATATACCATACTGTTGCCTACCAATGTATGATAAATTGATTTCAATACACCTTCTCAGTTGCAGACATTGACAGACAAGTAAAAATGTTTGTTCCAAATTCAACAAAACCCTTCCTTATATATAATCTAAGAAAGGTAGATTATCGAATAGGTAGTATAGGTAGTAGTTACAGTCAACAGCAAGTATATCAGCGGCGAGCCTCTCCCTCTATTGTTTGAGTTGAAGTAGATATTGAAATTGACCTTATTTCCTTCGAACACGTGGAATAAAAGTGACATGGCTCCACTTTGGGTATCCTATTTTATAGTGTGTTTGTTAGTGAAAATGCTAAAGTGTATCCTCAATTTATTGCAATAGTATAGATTATATACGGTAAAATATTGTTCATTACCTCTTCTAATACATATTTATAGTTTAAATACAGGCTAGGATGGATGTAGATAATGTATCTGTACCAATGGCAGCACTGCATATATTACCATGCATTTTCAGCCCTGTTCACAATGGTGATTTTGAGTAGTCAAATACTAGTTCCTATGCTTATTTTGGTCCTAAGACGCCATCACCAATCGATTCAGCATGCAATTCTGGTCTAGAATGAGCCTTTCCAACTTTGTTGACATCAATTATTGGCCTCTCATCACCAAATTCGGCGGCCAATATTTGCACAGTGGCCCCTAACAAAATAAGATACCAAAAGTGACGCCATGTCAAGATACCGGAAAAATATTGCACGTGTTCGAAGGAAATAAGGTCAATAGTCAACACATATCTCATATCTAAAATGGGACGGTATCCTAAGGGTCACGCACAGTTGCAACCTACTCAAAGCAATGCTCTAGGCTTTGATAAGTTGCTATTGCACACATGTGTTGAAGAAAAAGTGTTTATCTAACAGTTAGGCTGTTATCTACTTGAATTTCCATTATGAAGCTGAACTAACCATGCTTCCTTTAGTGTAGAAATTTTACTTACTTCCTCGACACATGATTGTCCTTGTTTATATTTTGTGTGTCACGTCTTCTTCATCACATGCATGCTTGATTAACTTGATGAAAGAAGATATACCCCCAATTTACTCTAGTTTTATTTGCATAATAGCATAAGTAGCTTATTTCTTTGAAGAGTTCATAGCAAGGGAGTATAATAGTGTTCCCAAGATAGCAATTGTTGATCCGATAATCGATCCAGTTGACATGGGTGTCTTAAATGCAACAACACTAGCAACGATAATAACCACACGCTTGATGGTGTTACCAACAGCATGGGTGACAGGGTTGACCTTACCCAAAGCAAGG
>Ga0214481_100775_pt1 | contig 15146 bp, 10 predicted proteins | sample M1_20Mar14CPVII9_4_FD_165057 | JGI IMG/M metagenome (GOLD analysis project Ga0214481, IMG submission 165057) | Marine eukaryotic communities from Monterey Bay, California, United States - M1_20Mar14CPVII9sort6BwellG10 | ecosystem: Environmental > Aquatic > Marine > Unclassified | place: USA...
GTCCTTACCTATACATGGGATGGCTTTGACAAGCACTGGCAGGAAAATAGAGCACAACAAGGTAGTGGTTGGCACCCAAACATCCGAATCGCTCAGCTGGATTTCCCTCGAAAAGTCGGGGTTCTCTTGTCTTCGAGGTGTAGCCGTCTTGTTATAACTCCACCATGAGTGATGCATATGCTATAGTAGACATTCCCAAGTCCTTACCTATACATGGGATGGCTTTGACAAGCACTGGCAGGAAAATAGAGCACAACAAGGTAGTGGTTGGCACCCAAACATCCGAATCGCTCAGCTGGATTTCCCTCGAATAGTCGGGGCCGGGGTCGAGGTGTAGGCATCTTGTTGTAACTCCACTTTCAATAAATTTGGAAAATCTTGATTTCCATTCAAGTTTTTCAACAAAATGGTGTGATTTTTTTCCTAAATAGAGCACAACAAGGTAGTGGTTGACACCCAAATATATGAATTGAATGGATTTCTTTCTCTCAAAATTTCTGGATTCTCTTGTCTTTGAGGTGTAGCAGTCTTGTTTTTGAGTGTTTATCATCTTGTTTTGTACATACACAATATTTATTTATTATTATATACGGTCCTATGTGATTGCAAACCACTTCTACACATCCATTCATCTGTTATATGGCTCCGAATAGAAATAGAGGTGTTTTTTTGGTGTTTTCTTGTTTATTCATGATGCATCTGGGCAATAATAGCCTAGTTCATCTTTAGAAATTGATAATTGATGTTATGGGGATCACATTTGTATATTGGGTCATCTCCTAGATCCTAAAATTGAAGGCATTACAGTGGATTCTGTAGTGCAAAAAACTCGTGGCATGAAGTTTGGGGTGGCATCAAGTATGTTCTTTCTTGTTCATCGAACAGATTTTCTCATCTCCAAAAAAGTGATATTCACTAAGGCCCGTTCCACGGTCGGACTTTTAGTGTATTTTTTGGTGTATTTTTGATCTGTATTTTGAGTAGCGATAAACGGTATCGCTAAATACACACCCTACTTTTGGCAATACAGCTCGAAATAGGGTCTCCAAAACCCAGGCATTTATTTGTGTCTTTTTCTGTATTTTAGCCTATCAAACATCAACTTTCTCCCCACCCAATGACGATAGACAGTGCATTTGCAATGCTCTTGGCCACCTCACCATCACGATGGATAATACTGAGTCATGTCAACGTCATGCTGACGTGTTTGATGGAGAGCATGAACTGGGGCATTGCCTACGTCCTTCATCGTATCGTCCCTATCTTATGCACAACAATAACAACTACCCATCAATCTACTATATCATCCTCCTACTCCTATTACAATGTCTACATTCTCCCGAATCTCTCCTGTTAATCAATTTGAAAAGGATTTGCAATGTGTCGACGACTTCGATCTCGGCATTACCTCCGCTCTCTTATGTGCAATCCAAATCGAAATTGCAAACAATCATCAACTACACAAAGACTTGATTGATGTTGTAAAAAGAGCTGAGAAAGACAGTCGATATTGGAGCAGCAAAGGAAAGAGCCGCCGTAAGGAACGACAATTACAGTGGGCTGACGATAGTAATAATGATGATGATATTGATAGTAGTAGCGGCAGTAGTAGTATCGGTGGTGGTAATTTAAAATCAAAATTCACATCATGGGAGTTTATACGTGATAGCATCTCGGATAGACTATTCCGTAGGAAGTACCGTATGTCGAAGGCACAATTCAATCTCCTTTGTGATAAGATTCGGGAGAAGATCGGTGATGATGCATTCCGTATCAAGAATACACAAGCATTATGTGGATACACAAAAGTTGCCATCGGATTGCGCATGTTGTGTGGTGGTAGCTATTTGGACCTAATAGGAAGGGCATACGATGTACAATCACCAGAGAGTATATACAAATACTTTCATACTTTTATTGATTGGATTAACATTACATTCGACTATCCATGGGTATTGTATCTTAAACAACTCAATACTAATAATGAAGATAAGTTAGTACTTGATAAGCTAGATGAAATTAGCGCCAACTTTGCAGTTGATTCTGATGGTTCCTTTTCAGGATGTATTGGAGCAATCGATGGTATTGCAATTAGAATTAGATGCCCTACAAAGGAGAAGGATGGTGTTGATGATCCAGGTAACTTCTTCTGTAGAAAGAACTTCTATGCTCTGAATGTACAAGCTATATGTGATCGTCAGAAGAGGATACTGTGGATAAGTCCACCACATCAAGGTTCATCTCATGACTCGACGGCATGGGCACAAACAGGACTGCATGATCTATTAGCAAAGTTGCATGACGTATTAAAGGAGCGTGGTCTCTTTCTAGTTGGAGACTCGGCATATCCTATATCAACATATTTACAAGTTCCGTATCCTAATGCCAAGCCAGGTACCCAAGAAGATGCATTTAACTTTTGGCTATCCAACTCAAGAATACAGATAGAGTGTACCTTCGGAGAGTTCATTGCAAGGTTTGGGTTGTTCTGGAGGACATTGAAATTTGATCTAGAGAGGAGTTGTCATATCATTAGAGCTGCCTCGAAGATACACAACTTTCTTATTGATTGTCGAGAGGGTACTGTAGAAGATACGGAGTTCCTCCGAAACTTATCTTATGAGGAGGTGGCATCAGTAGAAGCATCGGCAACCTCTAATGGTACTAATACAGAGGAGGACGATGACATTACTTATCCATTGGTGACTGATAATAATGCTCCGAAACCTCCAGGAAGGAAGGATACTGAGTTTGTCGAGAGACGTCGGGGTGGGGAAGAGCTCAGAGATGAGCTATGCACAACATTGCTAGCTAATGGTAATGTACGTCCGAGGGGGAAGAGGATGAAATATAACCACTTTGGACATGCATACTTTGAATAGATATAATGTAAAGAGCAGTCGTCTATGAAGGTATCTCTAATCTAAAGGATATCTTTGGACATGCATACTTTGAATAGATATAATGTAAAGAGCAGTCGTCTATGAAGGTATCTCTAATCTAAAGGATATCTTATATTGGAAATACCCGGGGAAGGACAGACTGTGGTAGTTTACGACATACTATCACACAGATGATAGAGAAGACATAAGATGTGTACTATGAAGAGATCTAACATATAACATATATCTAAAGACTAGTTAATACTATCTACTCCTCACTTGCCTCCTCACTTGCCTTCCTCTTCTTTGAAATATCAATGATTTCAGTAGCAATAGACTTCTTCTCAGATTTCAATGCATTAAGAAACTCTGCCTTGGTATTAGGAGTAAGGTCATTATCTTGTTCATAGGCAGACTTAGCAGACGATACATCATCCATCATCTTCAACCTTGAATGGATGGGATTAGATTCGGCCTTGGAGGCAGCTTGTGCCTCGACAATCTCAAAATCTTATCCATACGGGCATTGCTCTCCTCGAGCTGTGCCTTGATAATGTCAGCCTTCTTCTTCTTACGGGGGGTGACAAATTCAGAGGGACTTCCATCACCATTAGAAGAAGTACCCTCAAAACCAGCCTCTTGATTGCCAGTAATGAATTGAGGTGGACGGCCTGCAGATACAGAGGCAAGGATGAAGTCGGCCTCATGATCAATGGCGTATACCCAAGCGAGCCAAACTGCTACCGGAGAACCATGATTGAGGACACAGTACTTGACAAAGTCATGCAGTTCCCTCCCCCCTCCTCCAGTCTGCTTGAACCACTTGGTAAGTACCTTCTTGTACTTTGGTTTGATGAAGGTATTCCATGTTGCTAAGATCCACTCAGCATCCCTACCCATATAATCACATGTCTCGGGGGTAAGAGCTTGATTGGGATCATGGTCGGGTAAGTCCATGATATCAGGCCTGTCAATAACCAAATCATCTGATTCAAACAACTTGAGAATCTCTTCACCGAGTGCAAGGGATGTTGGGTAGGATGAATCCAACTCCTGTCGTTCCTTCCTACCCTTGAGATAGTGCACAACTCCTCCACGGACCGAGGGATGGCAAAGACAGATAACAACACGAATTGCAAGCGATGGAGTACGTTGTGATACCTTCTTACTCTTCCCGAACTTGGCAACACACAGAGAAACATAACGTACTTGTCCTCCGGATGCATCGTTGTCGATGAGATACATCTTCTCCTTTTTTGATGAAGACAGAAGATGTGCACTAAGTTCGGGACGTACCTCGTGTACATCCATATGATTACGTAGATGGACGAGAACACTGAGCATCGTCTTAATAGTTCTACTCTTGTTTTTTGGAAGGTCAATGAGTTTACTATCCTTGAATTTGTTGTAGAGGGCGGTGGCCAGCTTAATCATATCCTTATACTCCATCACGGGAGGAGATTTGTTATTGTTCATCACTCCATCATCTTGTAGTTTTTGAACAAAGAGAGCAGTATCAACCATTATCTTTGGCAAGTTGGTTTCAGATAACGGTTCACGATCATCGTCATCATCGTCATCGTTGAAGTCATCGGCGTTATCATTACGCTTATCGTTGTTGTTGCTATTGTTATTAGCAATAGGAGGTGGAGGATCGGGAGATTGCTCAGCTTGGAAGGCATGTGCATCCCGCTCGGCGGCGCTAATATCTGCATTAATAGATGATACAGAGGCCATGGTATATGTAGAATGTGTAGTTTATGTCGGCATTGGAGAGGGTGAACCATCATCTTGATTGTTGATGAGCTGGCTATTGCAATGGAGTTCAAAAGTTGATGGGCGGGAAATGGAAAAATGAGAAATGAAAATGACCAGATCTTATCACCTTGGGTCTTCAACCTGATATTTGTTTAGGTTTGACGGCGACAGACAGACTATTCATTCCCAAATACAGTGCAAAAATACACTAAAAAAATACACAAAAGTTCGACCGTGGAACGCATCTAACTGTTCGTAGTAAAAAAGGTCAATAGTGTCTGTTATATGAGTTGTTATAAGCAAATTATGGGTGCGTAATATTATATCAGGTAGTCAGCTACTTGGTCAATACACCCAATCGTATTGTAGTTATATTATTATATCTATCAGTTAGCAACTGACTCTAATTGGTTTATCTCCTCGTCAAAAACCTATGGCCTTTGGCTAACGTAGATTGGAAGAAATTATTATAAATATAGGAAGGGGACGTCTATATCGTTATTAGTATGGCAGAAAGAGTGTAACAACTAAAGACAAATTATAGATGAAAGGGTTTTATGTACCGTTTTGCTTCTTCATATGGTATGCTTTAAATGTGGCATATAATATTACAAACAAATTGGCTCTTGAGGGTGTGCACAAGTTCCTGACAGACAATACACAACATTCTTCAGCGTTACCATTTACAATAGCTTTTCTTCAATTTGGAGTTGGTTCATGTTATACTTGTTCAGTATGGATAATGGGTTTTAGAAGACCAATACCACACACAAATGAATTATCTACAATTATCATTTTCATGAAAAAACTTTGTTGGAAGATTATGAGAACAGTTAAATTGGATAGACTACTTCCTCATCATTACTTAGAGCTTTCCCAAAATTGTAATAGAGAGCATACACAAAACTCTTTACCAATCAACAAAACCTTTAAAATTGGAATATATCATACTCTTGGACAAATTTGTACAGTCATTGCATTGTCTGCTAACTCAATTGGATTTGCACATATAATCAAAGCGGCAGAGCCTCTGTTCTCTTCTCTTGTCTCACGAATATTGCTTAATCAGAAGATGGATATAAGAGTTTATCTTAGTTTGATACCAGTTGTTGGAGGAGTTTGTTTGGCATGTGCAAGTTCAACCGAATTCACATGGATTGCATTCTTTGCCGGTATGAGTTCGAACTTTCTCTTTGCAATGCGAGCTATTGTTTCCAAACAAGCGATAGAAGGGACGACTACGACTGCAAATCAAGGTAAAAGTTTCAAAAGCAAAACAAGCTTGGTTATGAAAGACGAAGAAAGTCTGGAACATAATGATGTTGGTGAAAAAGAACACACCACACCTTCAAAGATAAGCGCTACCAATCTATTTGCGGCAGTTACTTGCATATCATTCATTATATCAATTCCGCTCACAGTGATGATAGAAGGAGACATTCTTTGGGATATCATAAATCTGAATGCGAAGGAGAGAGAAGACTCTAATAAAGAGCAAAGGGATAGAGCGACACTTCTATATATAGTTATATCGGGTCTTTTCCACTACCTTAACAACGAAGTGATGTATCTTGTACTGTCGAATGTACACCCAATTACATTGGCAGTGGGAAACACAATGAAGCGAGTGTTCATTATAGTAGCATCAGTAATCGTATTTTCGACACCGGTGTCCCTACAAACTGCTATCGGAGCAGCGATTGGTATTGGAGGTGTGTTGTTATATAGTCTGATGAAGCAGTGGTACGGGATTAGTCAGACTAGAACAATATCTATCAAACCGCAGCTTACACCGTGATTCATTATTCATTAGTATATTTTGACTCAATATTCATACAAAACTTTAATGTTAGAGTAGTGGGGGTAGTTCCTTGCTGATCCATCTGGTGATATCACAATTGTAGCAGCAACCTTCTGATGAATAGATGTGTTCCGCCTATCAACTTCTCTTTCTTCATATTTTAAGTAGTTGCAGTTCTAACACTCGTTTCGCTTCTGCCTCTGGTCGATTCTCTGTCTAAATCATTTATTACGAACATTGTTAATTAAAGTAACTCTCTGTAGGTGTCTAAAAACTCAGGGCGAACACCTGGCGTGAAAGCATATAAAGCACCAGCAGCCACTGCTAATTTGAAAGGCAATGAGCGTGTTACAGCGATAACATATGATAATGCCATGCAGGATTCTGCATTATCAGTCTGTATACGAATGATGATAGTTTTTGTTTATCATACAATGGTAATAAGATTTTGTGAGATGAAACTTTGTGAAATATCATATATATGCATAAGATATTATCTTACCTGTGCTGGTCGCATAGCAAGAAGACCCGGATTACGACCGACCATAGCTTGGGCTCTGTGTATAGAATATTAACAAGAGATTTACTTGAGGTGAGATAGAGTTCAATGCAGTTCAATGGTCACATATACACGAAGAAACCAACATAAATTCCAAAACAAAACGATGTATGTATCTCATTTATATGCATATATTGTATGCAATATAAAAGATATTATTGTACACAGTATACTGCAAGTAGAACTTACGCCTCTAATCCAAACTGTTCTTCCCAATTAGCTAGTTGCAATGCATAATTATCTTTATTAAAGGTTAACGTCTTTGGCTCCAGTCTAACCATTGCAAGTGCATTCTCATCACCATAAAGCGATGCCATCTCATTAAAATTGGCAATACATCCAGCCTTCTTTTCTGCATCAGTTAAAACATATGGGTATGCCGAAAGAGCTTCTTCTACCAAAGGAGACGAGGACGACTTTGTTGTTTTCTTAGCTCCTCCAAAAACTGATAGACTGCTTGATATTCTACAGCTGCTACTAGTGTGGACGACAGGACGACTGGTAAATCCCTCTGCCGATAGGAAGCAGAGAAGGGTTATAATTGTTTTCATAATCATTGTCAACATTTAATTGGATATATTATTTATGTCAATCAGTTGCTGTTGGGCGAAACAGTGAGCTTTAGGTTTATTAGCTAACACATGCATCTATTGCAGAAGCTTTTTGTGTAGTATAAGTAGGTGGTCGGGGGTCGGGGGTCGGGGAAGAAATAAAAAAATGACAAAAAAAGATACCCTCAATTCGTGTGGTATCCTTGTGGCCGCACTCCTCAACTCCTCGCCGCGCCCAACCAGTAACCAACACCAACCTCATCCCATCTTCACTAACTCTCACTACTAGGAGATACTTATCCCTAATATACTGAACTACTAACCAACTTAAATATTCATGTTGTAGGTGGAACACAAGGAAATAGCCAGAAGGAAAGAACACACAGGCAAAGGTGGATACTGACAGAGATTAATATAAGAGATATTGGTTTGCATTTGCAGCTCCCGAAACATAACATTCATGAGTTCTATCAACATCAATAATACCGAAGATGAGTACAATTTACTTATTGAATTTGTACATAAACATTTAGACTTTCATGATGCCGAGATAAAGTCGATACTCGATATGCATAACATAAAGCTGGGTATAGACTGCCACTTCAAATCATTACCAATAGATCAATCGAACACTACTACAGCATCTAATACTACCAGAAGACCATTTAAGTTATTATCATTCTCTTTTAATTCCATTATTGATGGCGAATTCTCAGTTTTTGATGGTAATATCGACAAGAAAGAAACCAAGAAGGGTAAAACCATCAATCTAGTATCATCACTTTCTCGGTGTACTCTTATACGTAGCGTTATTGAGCTCTGGGGCGCTGGAGTTAATATAGACGATTGTGTTACATCAATCAAAAATGGGAATGCATTACAAAGACATCAAAGTTGTAAACATTTAGGACACAGTAATAATAAGAAATATGAAGAACGTACTTGGAAGATATATGTACATACACTTGGATCGACACATACACGTGATGAACAGAATGCTATGAGATCAAAGTTTTCATTCCTGAGCTTTCCCGGTAAAGTACAAATGAAAGATAGTGATGATGAGTATCTGTTCATTAAAGAAGTAGAATTAGATAATAAGGGAGGTGCTGTTTATCCAAGACATTCTGATAGCAAACAAATAATACCCGAGAATGATTCAAGACCTCCACTAGCTTGCTACTTCGGTAGAGTACTTGGTAGTAGTACTTTGGGTAGGAATTGGAGAGCAAATAATAGACTTGAACAGTATAGTTTGAAAAAGAGAGCTTATCTTGGTCCGACAAGTATGGATTCTGAACTTTCGTTGATAATGACAAACCTGGCTCAAATACGAAAAGGATCGATGGCATTTGATCCTTTTGTAGGTACAGGAAGTATACTCTTGACTGCTGCATTGCGAGGTGCGTATGCCTTTGGAACCGATATAGATTTACGAGTATTACGGGGGAGAAGTCAAGACGAGAACATTGCATCCAACTTCAAACAATATGGACTTCCTCCGCCTGAGTTGGTGAGGAGTGACAATGCGTTATACGACCGACAATACCGAAATCATTTACCTTTATTTGATGCAATTGTAACTGATCCCCCATATGGCATCCGAGCAGGTGCACGAAGGACTGGTTCACGTAAAGAATCAGTCAAACCCATCTTAGATGAACATCGACACGATCATGTGGCACAAACTCGTCCATATGTCGTATCAGATGTAATGGCGGACTTACTGAATGTTGCAGCAATGACTTTAAATATGGGAGGAAGACTAGTATATGTCATACCAAGTATGTTGGACTTCAACGAGGATGAAGACTTGCCTAGACATGAATGCTTGAAACTGTCAAGTGTTTGTTATCAACCACTACAAACGGAGTTAGGTCGGCGTACTGTTACAATGGTAAAGATTAAAGAGTACGACGAGAAGAAGCGATCACAATACTTGGAGAATACTTGGGTTAACGGAGCCGTGTCTGCAGAGAAGGTAGCCAATCTTAGAGAACGTTTATTGGAAGTTGCCAAGCTCAAACCAAACTATGCTGAAAAGGCTGCAGCAAGGAAACAGAAAAGGAAAGCTAATAAGGATGCCAAGAAGAAGGCAAAAAGAGAGCAGCAGGAGGGTATTACAGACGGTAAAAGTCAATGGAATAGTTACTAATTTAATAGAACAGATTGTTCATTTTTATACATTTGATAGGACATCTGTCCATGATATGTTTTCCAGTCCAATTCAATTATGAAGTTCTGTATCTTTTGCTCAAAACATTTGGTCTCTCTGTTCTTGAACTTGTGCTGTTGGGCGAATCACCATCGGTACTACTCGATTCAATCTCAGTAAGTTGTGTACTTTCTCCATCTGATGACAATCGAACTCGGTTGTACTCAATTGGCTTTTTATTAGGAAAGGTCACTAACTCAGTAATTGAATCTTGTTCATTTAAAGAGTTGATAGATGCAGATAACGAAGTCCTCCTAGCTGTACTCCGTGCTGTAGGCGAGATATGAGTTTGTGCACATATCTCCTCTAACCTTTGTGCTGCATCACTCGTGCGTTTTCTCCTTCTAAAGAATGACCATGGTCTTCTTGCTGTTTCAATAGTAACACCAGTGCTGGGTCTCTCTTCATCTATTTCCGCGTCATCAAAGTGTTCAGAGTCATCTTCAACTTCATATGTTGTAACAATCATTTGACAAAAGCCTTCATCTCTTGGCGCCTTTGTCCAATTCAGTTTCCAACAAATTATACAATACAGACCAAGTACTATAGCTTCTACCAAACCATAAAATAACGGAACACACAATGCTTGTCCTCTCTCTGTTGGATCTGTAAACATGGCTACAGCAGCCGATGTTGCAATTCCTACATTCTGATAACAACATTCTACACCTACTGATACAACCTCAGGTCTTCGTAATCTTGCAATTGTGGCAAAGCAAGTGGCCAAGAAGAGGCCAACAAGACATGGTGCGGTGACACCAACATAGAAGGCTAATGGCTGACCCCATATTTGTGCCTCAGTACTACCTGATAATGCTGTGACAACTCCCGAAAATATAATGAGTAATATCCCAGACATTGACCCTAACCTATTCGCAAATCGATTGAAACGGTGGCTAGATATTTTGAAGGAGCAAAACAATCCAAGTCCAATTGCCAGAATAACTATTGCTAGACTTGTGAAGAGTGATACCCAATCAATGTTTTTGAGTACACTTTCACCATTATCCCCGGCAGCTGAATGATCTCGCATACCAAATGCAGCATTTACATACAGCAAGAGATTGGCTGGAAGCATAATGCAGCTTACCATGGTACTAACTGCGGTCATAGTAACGGATAAAGCCAGGTCTGCATTGAACATTGAACAAAACCAATTACTGTATGAACCTCCCGGTGAAGCCGTAACAATTAGTAGTGAGATTGCCATAGGCTCTGTGAGCCCATGTCCATGTAGAAGTATAACAGTCACAAACCCAAGCAGTGGCATGATTATGAATTGTGTAAGTACTCCAGTTAGAATGGCAAATTTGTTGTGTACCTGTTCTCGTAGATGACCAACATCGACGGTAGCACTCATTCCAAATATTAATATGAATAACAATGTGGATGATATTATTTGTGCAAGTATAGAAAACCATTCCGATTCAGCAACAGATGCTAATTGGCGTGTGTATATAACTCTATTAGTAGTATCCATTTATTATTCTTTTCTTCCTTCACAGTTGATTTAGGTAGATAGATATAATCGTTTCTTTCTTCACAGTTGATTGAGGTTGATATACGATATGTTGCAATCAGTAGCAAGATAAGATATTACAAGTTTCGGTGTATTTTTGTTCAATCTCAATCTTGGGTTGCAATTTTGAGTTCCCTGCAATCAAACCTTACACAGAAAGACACCTGGAGAGGTAAAGACAGCACTAAAGACCACTACACTAATATAATGAATCTTGATTGCCTAGGTGTATTATATCGTATGTTATGGTTAGACGAGGTTTACTTTCAGCGGCTTGCTTGACCAGTTGCAATTTGTAAAATAAAATAAATGAAGGGAAAACCTTCTCAATCTTACCGAGGATACCTTCATCGAGTATCACTTCAGAAAGAGAGGAGAGCGAGCTATTGTATTTCTATTGTCGAGGTATTGGGGATGAAGGCTATATACAGTTCATACATTATTAGGTTTGGTATGGTTCTTTGAGCTTGGATCCCTATATATTATTATATTGTATGCATAGCATACTCTCATATAAGCGCCGACTCCAGATTCAATTCGTCAGAGTAGCGGCTCTTCTAAACTAGAAGTAGATTGGTCAGTAATTTCTTCTTTGCCTTTCTCTATATCATCGCCACTCTCTTCATTTTCATCCTCTCCATCACCACCATTATGCTCAGAATCAGCATCCACTTCATAGCTTGTGACGAGCATTTGACAAAACTTTTCATCTCTTGGGGCCTTTGTCCAGTTTAGTTTCCAGCATATGAAACAATATATAAACGCAGCTAATCCTTCAACGACTCCATACAACATGGGTACACAAATTGCATGTCCTCTATCAGTTGGGTTCGACCACATTGTAACAGCAGCACTGGTTGCAATACCCACGTTTTGATAACTGCATTCTATTCCAACGGATATGACTTGAGGCTTTTTCAGCTTGATCAGCAGAGATATTGTTGTTGCTATCAATAGACCAGCTACCATAGGCAAACATACACCAACATAGAAGGCTGTCGGTTTTGTCCAGATTTGAGCATCAGAAAGAGATGATACCACTGCCGAGAATATCGCCAAACTGAGACCAGATAAAGTTCCAAGTCTATTTGCACGGCGGTTGAATCGGTGACTATTTACTCTATATGATGCATACAACCCACTCATTATGGCAATGATAACTATTGTAATGTTGACCATCAGCATGGCCCAATTGATTGGTACACGAATACTTTCTCCATTCTCAGATTTTCCACCAAATGCAACTGTGATGAGAGAATGAAGTAAGAGTCGTTAGAGGATTGATAAACCAATGTGCATCATATAATGTAGTTGCAAAACGTACCATTGACAAGCAAGTGTATTCATTCTGATTTGTATGTAGATTGAGAACTAAAGATTTATATGCGATATTATAATATGATGATGAGGAGGGAGCATGGTAAATGATGTACTTGTGGTATCTGCTATATCATCTTCGTCATCATTGTTACTATCGGTACAGTCCCTTCCATATGTTGTTGTTTCCCTACTATTTTCATATTCACTTTGCTCTATATACTACCTTGTGATGATGTGTATGATAATATGATAATAAATGTTGTGTGATGTATATTTCATGTGTAATGATGTTTGATTGATTGCAACTGAATACAATATTGTAAGAAGTACGTCATCATCATTATTATGGCACGCTATCCCATTATTATCTTATCACTCAGGAGAATGACAACTGAGGTGGGATAGTCGGATAGGTAGTAACTATCTAACCAAGATTTTCAGTTGCATGGTGGTGGCTCAGTAATACTAAAGCAATTTTGAAAGGGGGATTGCCGATCGACAGACATATTGATGAGTGATGAGGTCTCTTTGTCTCGTCAACGATGGGAGTGTATTTGGAATACTAATGTAGTGCATATCGTCAATTAAAGATGTAGTTTCAACATTTAGAGGATATCATATCCTCATCTATCTGCCTTAGGGCGGCGCCACAGTACATGGGAGGTTAGAAAAGTTTTATGCCGATGATGTCAAACATCCTCTTAACATCAAACAAACTATCTATTATATATTATACCATGCTCAACTAGACAAGCTGCAGTGGCAAGTCGTGTGAGGGGATCGCCAAAAGTTAAGAGTGCGATTAACTCAAAAATCACACAGCATGCACAGCACCTCTTTCAGTGTGCTCACTACCCACAACGGAGGATCAATATACCGTCGCACATGTACAATGTTATCGGTGGTAATAATAATATTAACTACAACAAATCAAAACGCGTAGGCGATTATCAATCGTCGCAAGTAATTATTATTTACTACTATCATTCATTCATTCATTCATACAAAGTTATTATAATATTATTTAATTTGTTAATATTAAACCATGGGCGTGGATGGCCTCAAGAAGTCGTACGATTCTATTACTAAGAAGGTACATCTTAGTAAATTTAGGGGTGGTAAATTGGTGGTTGATGCATCAGGATTATTATATAAATACTTGCCACTATGTGATGTTGAGGAAATTGCACGATCCCAAAACGAAGGGAGTCCGTTGACTTATAATCAAGTTGAGCCATGTATATCAGCCGTTATATCTGCGGTTCTCCAAGTTACAAAAGGCTTAGATATGGAAGTTATTTTAGTTGCTGATGGTGATCGGAGCAATAAAGTTACAGCAAATAGTAGTAGATCATCGTCACGCCAAGATGCATTCAACAAAGCTGAGGCTGAACAAGATGAGCAGAAGGCACGTAAATTATTTCAACAGGCAGTCTCCATTGGAAAAGAATTTGTACGTGGTCTTATTTATGCTTGTGAGGATAAAGCTGGTGTTACCGCTGTTCAATCTCCCTACGAGGCTGATGCACAGCTTTCTAAACTTTCAGAAGTTTACGATTCTGAAAAGTGTGTTGTTGTTTCAAATGATGGTGACCTTCCTGTACAGGGAGTCCGCAATGTATTATTTGATCTGGGTCTGAAGAAGTCTGACACTGCCAACTTTCAATGCGCTAAATTGCTTTGTGTTGATGATGTGTTTAATCATGATAAGTCGCCGTACAAGGATTTGACACAAATAATGTTCTGTTGCATATGTGTTCTCGCCGGCTGTGACTACTGCGGAGGTATTAATGGTGTGGGTCTTGCCAAAGCGACAGCACTTGTTAAAGCAGTATCGGATGACAATGTCGGAAGGTTTAGTTTGGATTTATTGTGCACACATATATCTGAAAAGACAACGTTTGTTCTCCCCGAAGATTTTCGTGCCGATGCACAACGCGCTCTTTACACGTATCGACACCAAGTAGTGATCGATCCAGACGATTTCAAGTTGAAGCACTTAACTCCTCCATCTACTGGTGCGGACGTATCGTTTCTTGGATCGTGTGAGGGTAATGAATCAACTGTCCGTGAGATTTACGATGGGATAAGGGATGCCAACACAAGAGAGGAGTGGGAAGATTCTTCCCGTGATTTCTTCCCCCCACCTGATGAGAATCTTGAACATCATGTCAAAGCAATTGCTGCCGCAAGAAAGGAGGGTATGGCATTGGTTGATAGCCGCGAGAAGATTGCACAACTGGTTGCCGAGGTTAAGCAGATTCGAGATACGAAGAAGGCAGAGATTGAGGCACTACGTCTAATAAACCCCAATCATCCAGATGTCATAGCATTTGATTGGAGATGGACAGAGTTCGACAAAATGATTGGTATATTCCGTGAGGGGAGAGAAACAGATGAACCTCTCGACAAAGACATGATTGATGCTTGGGTATTGGCAAACATGAAGCGTTATCCAGGCGCTGCAATTAATATCTGCAAGGTCACCATCATTTGAAACAACAACACACTTTTCAGAATCGTAAACTTCTGAAAGTTTAG
>Ga0214481_100776_pt1 | contig 15118 bp, 10 predicted proteins | sample M1_20Mar14CPVII9_4_FD_165057 | JGI IMG/M metagenome (GOLD analysis project Ga0214481, IMG submission 165057) | Marine eukaryotic communities from Monterey Bay, California, United States - M1_20Mar14CPVII9sort6BwellG10 | ecosystem: Environmental > Aquatic > Marine > Unclassified | place: USA...
AAGAAGGAGAAGAAGTTGGAATATTGGAATAAATGGGGAAAGTCTGGCAAGTCAAAGTCTGGTAAGAGTAAGGGTAGTAAAGGAGGAGGTTGGGGTAAAGATTGTGTATGTATCAAATGGTCAAATGGAAATTGGGGCAGTGATGACAATGAGGCTTGGTGGGCTAGTGATAATCTTGGTACAACAACTACTGGCCGTTTTGACTTTACGTACAAGTTCGATACTGATGCTTTGAAACAAGATAAACTGAACACTGAAGCATCAAGATTTGCAAATCCCAACTCGCGAGCATTAAGCAATTGGGAAGAAGATGATGATGATTGGTACTCTGGTAAAAGTGGTAAGAGTCGAGCCAAGAGTTCCAAGAGTAGTCAATTGGGAGGATGGGGCAACAAGACATGTAAGAAATGGAAATGCAACAATGGATGGAAGTCAAACAGTAGCAAGGATGGTTGGGGACCAACTCTATCACCAACTCTATCACCAACTCTATCACCAACAATGAGTCCAACTTGGGAGGAGGAGTATGATGATGATTGGTATTGGCATTCGACATGGAAACCAACATTGAAACCGACAAGTAGTAAGATGCCTTCGGTTTCACCTTCTGTAAGTGTTTTTGTTGTATTGTGTATTCATATCATTTGATTTCATATGAGACTGACCTTATAAACATCATTGTATCTCTTTGTTATTAGGCGTTGCCTTCTGATAGCCCATCAAAGGCGCCCTCCAAGTCTCCGACAGTGAGTTGATATAACTGAAACTGTGTTGCAATCTACGATATACTTTGAAACTTCTAACTCTATCCTTTTTCGTTTCTTTCATCAGACATCACCTTCATCAAGCCCTACATCTTCACCTTCAAAGGCGCCAACAGTGAGATCATTTCTTTTCTTTGTCTTTACTTGCTTGACACTGCAATTTACTTACACATATCATACATTTGCTACCTCTTACTTTAGACTTCACCAACTTCTGGCCCCGAAAACTCACCTTCCAAAACGCCGACTGTAAGTATCTTTTGACCTCTTGGTGTATAAACTTTGCCCATGTATTTATACCATGTTAATGTTATTCTTTCTATCGTTTTGCAGACTTCACCTTCTACTGGACCGATTACTGCCAAACCAACCTCTGGGCCGATTACTGCCACTCCAACCTCTTCACCAAACAAAGACCCCACTCCAAAGCCTGTAACAACTGGTTCTCCTACGAGTAGTCCAACGTCTGAACCCAGTAAAGGCCCCACATCGTCCCCTTCATCTTCTCCTACAGTTAAGATCCTGCCATCTGAGACCATTTTCCCTCCTACTTTATCTGATGATGATCACTTTGGCACATCGATTGATACCTATAAAGATGATGATAGAGAAACTGCAATAATTGGAGCAGCTATTGAGGGTGGCGTTGAATTTGGTGTAGCATATGTCTATGATTATGATACTGACACTACCTCTTGGACATTACAAAGGAGCTTACAGCCTATGGACATTACTATTACTGATCCTGACACTTATTTCTACCCCTGTGGTAGTGGAACATCAGTTGCAGTTTGGGAAAACTACTACTTCGTTGGTTGTCCTCAGGATAGTACAAATGGTAAGTTTTCTCTTGTTTTTCTTTCTGTTGATCTATTGGAGATCTGACCATATTTATATCTTTAATTAGGCACAAACATAGGTTCTGTACATATATTTGAACGTGTCGGTGACCTCGCTGACACCTACGATGTAGCCATTTTGTATCCCCCTTCTGATATTGGATCAAGGGCTCTGTTTGGGTGGTCACTCTCAATTAATAGAGAGGGAATACTTGCTATAGGAGCTCGTGCAGGTGATCAAGCCCTCGGATCCGTGTACATGTATAAGTTTGATAGTGGTAACGAATTGAAATGGTCCCTTATACAAGAGCTTCCAAAGCCTGTTGGCAACCCTGTTTCATCAAATAGTGTCATCAATGGTGGTGGTAACTTTGGTTGGAGTGTTGCTGTGGGTGATGCTGTAAATGATAGAAGTACTGTATATGTTGGGGCTCCGTATCAAAACCCTACTGGTCAACAACCTCCTCCTGCTCCACAAATCCGTACTGGTGCTATATTCATCTATGAACAGCAAGGAGATGGAAGTTGGATTGACCCTGGAACTGATTATATAATAGGAAGTCAACCAGGGGGGGAGTATGGATTGAGTGTTGCCACTGATGGTAGGGTTGTGGTAATTGGCGCTCCAGGTGAAAGCACCAATACTGTACAAAACGCAGGCAGGGTCCATAACGTTCCTACTACTCCAGGAGTGCTGCCGCTGACACCATTTGTTGATGCTGGGGAGAATGCTGTTGAAGATGGAAGATTCGGATTCTCTGTTGCATTGAGAAACGCCGATGGTTATCTCGTCGTGGGCGAGCCAAGGCCAGACTTGGATGATAGCCCAGGTGCTACTTATCTTTACAAGCCTAGTGAAGACGGTCTTCTTTATAGCTTTGAGAGACGATTAGAGAGTTCAAAATCATTTGATGAGTTTGGTTTTTCCGTTTCATTTGGAGGGGAGACGCTATTGGGCGGTAAACCTAATGATAATATAAGATCTACGGTAGGTGCAGGGACAATAACAAGTTACACCATTGGAGCTCCAACTACCAATACTGTAGCTGATCCTCGAACACCTGAGGAGACTACCACTCCATCATTCAGCCCGTAAGTACAATGAAACTGCAACACAGATATTCACCATCACTGCCTTGACTCACATTATCACCTTTTGTCTCCCTAATAGAATTGTTGAGCCTACTCTTGATCCTACTATTCAATCTGATACTGGTACACCTACCGTGAAGCCTAAGCCACCTCCTACGATTTTGGCTGATAACCCTAGTAAAGAAGCAACACTGATGCCAGTAACAAATGAGCCAACATCAAAGCAACCAACACAAGAGCCATCAAGACAACCAACATTAGAACCAAGTTACTATGTAAGATACTGTGCTTGATCTTTCTGTCCATCTTGTATTGTCTCGCCTCACCTTTGTTTCTCTCTTCCTTATCAATATCAGCCTACGATATCCGAAGATCCTCCTCCAATGGATAGCAATCAAGTCTCACTTTCAATACCCGAGAAGAGATATGTTGAATGGTCATCACTAAGTGAGACTGATAGATCAGTAGCTACATTTTATCTAAAGTATACAGAAGAGAGTTGGAACTTACCTGGTTCAAATTCTGAATTAGAAGAGATAAGTTATGTCGACTTGACTAATAATGGCAAAGCTGGAGTTATATCACTTGGGATGACTGAAGAAGTATACGATTGTCATATAAACCACTATTATGGCTATTGGTGGTCTGATCTAGAAGAAGTTGGGCTTGATCAGTATTATTCAATACTGGGATGGAATGCCAATCTTTGGGATAACGACGATGGGGAAGTACCTGACAGCGAGGAGTTGTATTGGAGTGAGCTAACTTCTACACAACAGTTAGCAGCTTCAAACGTTTGTTTCTTTGAAGATCTGTGGAACGGGGAATCTATACCGGATTGGTAGGTTGATGTAGATATATCATTGGATGTAACACATTATATATAATGCATAGTAAAATGTTTGTTTGTAAAGAGTATATCACCTTATCATCCAGCTCATTCCTAGTATGATGACATTTGAGTGATATCTTGCACAAGTATTATAAAATATGCCTGTTTAGTAGATGTATTCTTATTCTTAAGCATTCATCTCCACAGATTGGCCATTGGACGAGCACTTGGAAGTTCACTCCCAATTTTCCTTTCTCCTTTGTAAAATGATATGTACAAACTCAGTTCATTCTCTTTGTCTCACTACTCATTAGATCAACTCCGAAGCCCAAACATGAACCCGATTCCAAACCCACTCGCGTCTGGAATATTATCTGTTAAGATCTTCTTCATTTTCTTAAAATACTTCTGTATATCTTTATCAGTTATCTCTCCATCTTTATCCTTTTGATATGGTAGTAGTATGTAGGTATATCATATTATTGTCAGAGAGAGGGATACGTTTTGCAATGATATCATGGTGTGAGTTAGCAAAGAGGACACATTAAATTACATAATATCACAATGACCAAACATATATTGGTATGGGTGAGCAAAAGATCTCAAACATATATTATCAACGCATATGATATGATATACTCACAGTATCGATAACATCTGTAGCACTCTTCTGAACTTTCTTCCAATCTACTTCCACAAATCCATGATGAGCTAAGCCCTGTATCACCACAAATCCTAACCCTATAACCACAGCTAAACTCTTTCCTACTCGTTTAAAAGATATAGCGGAACAATATCCCATGAATGATGAGATACTCAATTTTTGTAATAATGGTTTGTATTGAGTGAGTAGAGCGTTGAATCCTTCGTCACCGCTGTCATCGGGTGGTGCATATGGATCATTTGGGTTTCCACTCATGTTGATTATGATTTTTTTGTGGTTGAGTTGAGTAGATATAGAAGTAGAGGAGAGTGATTAGGAGTTGCCGTCGAACACAGCGGTTTGGAGTACGATACTCTAGGTGAGGAGAACAAAAATAAATGACGAGCTTTTAGATAGGAGGGTATCCTTCGGTAACACAACCTTGTAAAAGGAGATAGGGTAACGGGGTTGCCGACCTTTAGATCTCTACTACTATGGAAACCAATGCCCAAAACAAGCGATATGGTACCATATTGGCATCTGTATTGATCGTTGGTATATTGGGAGTGGGTACTTTCTTATCAACAGAGCAATTTTACACTCAAGTTTCTACACAACAAGATGCATTGCAAAAAACAAGGAGTAGAGGAGATAAATATACAGTGAATGAATTCAACAATACACTCAAAAAGAATGAAGACAAAGATAGTGATTTGCCCATAACAGATGTGTTATTTGAGGGGTCAAATAATCACCCCGATAATCATGTCGAAAAGAATGAAGACAAAGATAGAGATTTGCCGATAACTGATGTACTGTTTTCTAATGATGGTAATGAAGTTAGTAGTGGAGATGAGGAAGATCAGATTAGTATTGGCAAGGTAGTAGAAGAGTCTATATCGAATGATAATGATAACGCAGACGAGAATGAAGTATCGAATGATGAAACAGATGATGATCTATATTCAATTGCCAAGAACATTGCTGATGCAGATGATGATAACATATATGACAAGATATTAGAAAGAATACATGAATCGATTCAAAAGAATAACACATCATCTGCAACAACAATACCAATATCACCAGCATGCCATCCTCATTTCAATTTAGCTCTACCCAACAATAAGTGGAGCAATACAACTAAATTTAATAGAATATACTTCTATCATTCGAGAAAAGCAGCTGGATCAACCGTTCATAAATACCTCCGGAAGGTTGCAGATAAGTATGGGATTGAGTTAAAAGCTGTAGAGTGGAGAGGTATGGAGGAACCAGGCACAAGTTATGATGAAAACAACAATACGAATACTTTTTATGTCACAAATATAAGAGAGCCAATTTCAAGAAGTATTTCTCACTTCAAGTATCAAGGACGCTGGGACTGTCATGACCTAGTCTTTGCCTCTAAGAAAAACTTCACACCAACTGAAGAGAATGCAAACAGTTTATTAAGTTGGAATAGGACTGGAGGTCATGAAGAGTCAAAGTGCAAGATTAAGGGTAGGAAGAAAAAGAAGAAGACAATGTACTTTCATCTGGGAATGTGTGGTAAGTTGTTTTTATTGTTTCTTGTTCAACATGGTGACAAACACTTACACTACTGTTCTTCACTTGTAGCTGTCAACTGCTATACTCAGTGGTGGAGTGGAATATGCAAACAGATGAATTTCACACTTGACCAACAGTATGACTTAGCCCTTCGGAAAGCAAGCAAGTTCAACTTCATCTTTGTTGTAGAGAAGTTCAAAGACCCAGCTTATATTGAGGCAGTGGAGCAGTTCTTTAATGTATCTTGGCATACCGATGAGGAAAGAGGCAGTCCGTTCTGTGAGAAGCAATCACACAAAGCAAATCAGCAATATCCATTAGTAATACCGAATGATACCCGTGCTTCACTCACAAACCTCAACAAAGTGGATATCAAACTTTATCATCGGCTCACAGACTGTTTAGATAGTGGGAAGTATAACTTTGCCAACTTTGATGAGAAAAGATGGGACATGAATACATATAACTTTACAGAAGCAAAGGCTAAGAAAAAGGCGGCTAAGGTGGCTAAATTGGACAAGAGTTGATTTATTGGTCAAACAGTTTTATACATTAACTTTACAATCTGGTACCTCTCTCTCCTATTCAATTGGTTTTAAAGAACATATAGTAATACCAAGCCCACAGATGCTGCAGCAACCACTATGGACCGCGATGATACAGCACTACTGCTATTTTCATCTGAAATATCAAGTACCACCTCATTTTGGGTGTTGGTAACATCTAAAGGCAGAGTCTGAGATGTCGGTGCTTTAGAGCTTACTGATTTCTGGCTGGGAGCACTAGTACTTCTTAAAGTTGGGTTGGATGTAGTTGGTAAGTTGACAGGGCTGTTAGAAGGGCTTTTGCTTGGAGCAGAAGACGGTGAATCAGTCGTAGGCTGGAGATTCAAAAAGAATTGAATGGTTAGAAACAGATTAGATGATGTAAGCATGCAAAATATTCAACAATAACTTACACGAAGAGTGGGTTTTGCGGTAGGCTCGACCGTCACTGGAGAACTTGAAGGGTTCTTAGTAGGCTAGTGTGATACAGTGAATGCAATAGTATGAGTAAATGAGTGTGAACATAAAAAGTGCATGAGATGTGTTTCTCACCTGATTTGACGGAAGTTTTGTAGGAGTGCTACTTGTCTTTGAGATTGAGACGGGTGTAATTGGAGCTTTAGTTGGGGTAATTGGTGGCGATGTGGGCAGTCTTGTAGGAAATCTTGTTGGGAATCTAGTTGGAAATCTTGTTGGCTAAAGAGAAGAGGAGAAGGGGTCAGTGGAAGACAAGTGTGGAGAGACAAAATACATCGATACAATAAGATCGTACTTACATTGCGGGTCGGAAATCTAGAAGGTCTTGGAGTTGGAGATGGTGTATCACTTTTCTCAACGTCAAAGAACAAACTCGATACGGGACCTTTGTATCCATCGCTGTCTTTTGCTTGAGCATAGAGTATATGCCGACCAGATGATATCCCTTGCCTTTGCGATGGCACAGCGATTTCTGCTGCATCAAAATTGATCTCAGTTTCAAAGGTATAAACGCCTGAGTTGCTTCCCTTTAAAGACATTGTCCAGGTTGTATCTCGGCCTAATTGATAATTATCGGGGTGTACATCTAGGTACAGTTGCACACTACTAACTCCTTGGTCGCCAGTTGATTGTCCGGCAGCTCTTTGACTATCACTTGCTTGCACTGAAACGACCATCTCGCCGCTAAATAATGATAATGTTGGAGACATATCAAGAATATCAGGACCTTTCACTAGCTTGAATGGTTGCTTTGAAATCTTTGCAGCATAAAGTAATCCTGGAAGATTAATCCTAACAATCTCGGGAAAGTTATTGCATGATTCATAGAAGTCTTCTCCAAGCTCTAGACCAAAGCTTGCTGTACTAAGCGCGCCATACATGTAGTCGGATGCGTCTCCGGCAGCCGTGTATTGAAAGTCTGGCGAACCAGGGGCCCATAAATCGTACTTGTTATAATATTGGACCTTTCTACCCAATGCTTGCAAAGCGTCGTCATCAGGTGATCTCTTGTTTTCATGCCCCCATGGGAAATAGATGTAACCTCCTGAAGCATGAATGTCCACATACATACCAACGATGTCCTCTCCAGCCGCTTGATTGAGAGGATCACTCCTTCTCTGTCCCTCTGGAAACAAATCTCGTGCATATTGTGAAACTGCCTTTGTTTCCGGCTCACTTTCTGGGAATGGTCCGTGGTAATCACTATCACAAGGATCATTTGATGCACCATCTTTATCGCCCCATTTGAAGTCAAAGTTCCTATTAATATCAACACCATAGTCTTCATCACTACTACATCCACCTTCATCATTGAGGTTCTTCCTCCAGTATATACCTTTATCGTTTTCTGCAACATACCGTCCATCTGGAAGATCCGCGTTTAATAGTTTACGAAGAAGAAGAGAGATGATAGAAACGTATGTTAGAACATATGGTTTGCAATAGTAATAACATATAGGCAAACTAAGTTCAAATGAAGTGGCCAAATCGCCAAGACTTCATATTGAACACTATGTTCATAAGATAAAACAATACTAACGCGGACTTTCCTGGGTTGACATGTATAATGAAATGGACTTCAACGTGCTGTAATATCATGGTAATGTCGGCATCTGTGCTGTAACCATCTATCAAACTTTCTGCAAATCGCATCGCCAATTCGGGTGGTGCATATTCTCTTGAATGTAATCCCGATGTTATCAATGTCTTGCCCTTATCGGCCGATGGTATACCACCATCTGAGGAAGTGATCTTCATTGCATATATATCATAACCAGAGACGCCAAAATCATTGCTCTTGCCTGTTGTTTTGATATAACTATCACCGATATCTTTCACTGATACCAAGTTGGGATAATCTCTTGCCAGATCGAACATTGTTTGCATATGTCCCTCCAGAGTACGGAAGCAACTATGACCATCGATTGTACCATATTGTGCGGATGTAGGGTGGATGAGGAGAAGAGTAGAACATAACAACAAGAGAGCTGTAGAAAAGAGGAATGACGACATGATAATAATATTTGCAATGGCAGTATGCTTGGTGCTAACCTAACTCTCCCTACTCTCCCTCAATAAAATAATGAGCTTCCTCATATCAAACTCCACACATAGTGATCCCACTTCATTCGTTGCAATGGTTGGGATTGGCCGCTAGAGATGTCATTTGCATGCAATCTTCATGGCTTTAGTGGAGTTGTCGTTCGTGCATGGGCATGAGGTTGTTTATTCAGGTTATGAGTACCCTCATTTTATTCAAGTTTGTACAATACTTAATTTAGTGGGTTGCAATAGATCGAAGTATGGCTACTATTCGTAACAATAATGCCGAAGAATGTGAATGGATTCATCTAAATACTGGCAAGGCGTTTAGCAGACTACTATACACCAATCCGGTATGTTTTATGTGCACAAGATGTGCACATACGACTTCCGACTCAATATCGTGTGCAAAAGATAATGTGATGGTTCTTTCTTGGCTAACTGCAACAAACAATGGGGGTAGATTCATGTTTTCTATCCACAAATCTCGATATTCGGCGTCATTACTGGCACCGCCAACAGTTGATGATAAAGATAGGATACGGTCACATGCACGAAAGGATACTACAATCTCTTCACAAAAAGAAAGTTGCAACTATACAAATAATTTTCAGGTGGGGATTGAATTTACACTCTCTGTTCCAATAAAAGGTATGGAACAAATGGTATTGGATGTTGGATCGATATCAGGAAGGCATGGATCAAAATTTCCAAAGGACAAACATAATGATACAAAGAATGATGTAACGATGGTTGAAGAAGATACGGCTGATATAGAAAAACTCAGTAATAGACAAAGGAAAAGGCAAAAGATGCAATCATTAGCAGTCGACGGAGTACATGGATTGGTCGCTGTTCCATTTGGAAATGTAAATGAAACATCATCACAAACATCCCCCTTTGCTATCAAGGGGACTATTGCTCATTTGAAATGCAAAACATATGCAGTGATGGGGTCGCCTATCAGAGAAGAAGACAATGAAAGTTCGCGACATTGCAATGAGAAGAGATCATGTGATGATAAGAATATACATTCTCCAATTATAGATGATGATCATCTTTTGATAATGGCAGAGGTCACAGATGCACATGTACATCCGTCTATACTGGGATAATGATAAACTATTATTTCGTCCTCAATCTTCAGAAGTACCTCCCTACTTAAAGTTTTTCGGCTCACAGACATTTGGATATGTAACATCAGGAGATTGAATAGATCTATAACAGTCGATTGGACATTTGGATATGTAACATCAGGAGAATGAATGTGTAACAGTCGATTGAATATGCCAATTACAAATACTCATCATTTAATTGATTGCAACATTGCAACACAAATTGATGATATTTCCTTCTGATATTGTTAATCATCTTTACAAAAACAAACACCATCAATTGACTCAAATCTCACACTTTAACCACATTCTAATTGAAATTGTTGTGTATCTAATCATAATATCATCCACTTTTCCTCCGATATCTTTTTTCCATCAATAGTCATTGTATTTGATTTATAGTATTGTACACCACTCGCACTCCCCAGGCGTTGTTGAGTTAAAAGTATGGCACTTCGGGCTAGGACATCGCCATGTTGTAGCTCCATCTGGCAGATCGTAGGGCTGATATGAAATTTAGAAGATAGTAAGTATGAGAACATCAGAACATCCAACCAACATTTAATCATATTTCAACCATCTCAAACAGCAATACCCCCGACTAAATGAACATATCAAATATGTATATAGATCAGTACATATGAACATGATACACTCACCGCACGACACTTTGAACAGTAATATCTAGAATGATTTGGGGGTATGGGAGCTTCGTTATTTTTACCACTTCCAACTTTCTCCTCCACGCCAACAGCGGTTGCTAAAGTTGCATCCGGTTCTGCATTTACCACAATATCTTCATCCTCTTTTACTGTCATGTTTGGTAGTCTTCTTCCTCTAGATTATATATAAATCGACTTCTTATGAAGAGTTCTTTGATTTTGTTGATGCAACTTTGATTTTGAGATGAGTTGTGCTGAGTGTTGATGACCGACGAAGATAGAGGGCGGCACTCATTTATACATCGATACCAATTGTTACATTGTTTGGAAAGATCTTATCTATTGCAATGGAAAGCTAGCAGTCTCTGTACCATATCACCTTTCAATTGGTGGGTATCCATGACATTTCTGATTGCGGTATCTTTTTATGAGAGAATGTTTGTTTGCGTATTGAGTGAGGAGATTGGCGGATTGGTATGTTGTTGATGCATTGCTGCACTCATTGATATCTTATTAACGCTCTGTAAAGTATTGTCAACGACTTTCAGGTGGCTGACATACAGTTTGGCATAATCGTATACTAAAGATACCTACTTATCACAATACCAAAGTTTGTGCTACAAGTAAGAGAGAGATAATATCATATCTACAAAGTATGGCAACATCTACTACCACAACTACGCCACGGCGTGGTCCACTATCACATATAGTCGATGCAATACGTCTTGATAATCGTCAATTATTACTAGAGACACTAAGTCATGATCCTCGTTTAGGAGATATCTACAACCAACCCAATAATAACAATGGAGGAGACTCAGCAGGTGGTTTTATTCAAGAAGACATAGGCGTAGGTGGTAATGACAATAATAAAACTACAGTAGAACAACAATTAATATTCGGATCAGCAGATTTACGTCGTGTAATCTTACGTCAAGTTATGAATAGCAAAAAGAAGGAAAAAGGTAAGAAATCAAAGAAGCATAATTTAACATGTCAAATTGAGGAAGAGGAAATAATTAAAGATTTGAATGATGAATTAAAGTTATTATCATCAAGTGATAGTACTATTAATCATGTAAAAAATATTGTTGGTGATGATATACTCTCTCCATCAGGGGATGGGTCAGTCATTTCGCCTTACAATAATGCAACTTCAACTCCTGCTGGCAGTAATCCTTTTGGACGCTCTACTAATCCATTTGGTGATGATGACACTAATGATACTAGTACTTCCACAATCACTACATACATTCTCCGTGGTGGAGGATTTGACTTACCATCATTATCGGCTGCAGCATTACATCGACGACAGCAATTAACTTCTGGTAATAGATATCATCCACAACAACAACAGCAACAAAAACAACAAGATAAGGTATTTAGATTTATATTCGTACCAAGAATTACAGAAATGGAACGTGCCTTCTTGAGTGAGCTAGGTGTGGTGGATGACAATAATGTATCTACTAATACTCCCTCATCGCAAGCTGCTGCAATGAACTGTTTCGAATCCCTACCAATTGATTTAATACCGTTGGATGATGATGTATTAAGTTTGGAATTAACTGGTGGATGTAGTACTAACTATAGTACATCGTCAGTAGTAAATGAAAGTGACAAGAGTGGAGGGCTTCCTTCCCCATCAGCAGCGGCATGTATGCGCCATTCGAATATTGAAGGATGCGAGGCCGATGTTGCTGATATTGTCGCACGGAGTTTGATTAAATTACAGCTGTTAAATCGAGGTAATAGTGATGATAACGATGAATCGTCACTCAAAGGTGCAATCGCGCGAGTTCAAGGATTGGGTCCATTGGCAACGGCAGTAATTGATCGTATGATGTTATTAAGAATTGAAGAAGAACGGATGGAAGCAGCACAAGCCGAGGAAGATATGAATAATCAATATGAGATTGATGGTGAGCAATCGGGAAGTATAAATGATAATCATGATGAGGTTGTGAATGCAGTTGATGGTGTTGAAATCACAACACATGCAAGAACAGCAACGTCTGTTTTGGGACATCAGAATGATAATGATACCAATTCAACTCCAACATCTCCCTCCATTCAGGCTTTACTTGTGATTGATCGAAAGATTGATTTAGTAACACCCATGCTAACTCCGATCACATATGAAGGTCTGATTGATGATGTGCTTCAGATTCAAGTGGGTGGATGTGTTTCTGTCAAGAAGTCGATAGTTGAACCTGATGATGAGGATGGCAATGGCGACCAACAAGAGGTTATTCTACCATTGAATGATTCGGACCCATTGTATGCTGAAGTACGTGATAAACATGTAGAGACATTTGGCTCGTTCCTTCAAAATCAAGCCAAGGCTTTGAAGGAGAGTCATTCTCAGTTTACAAATCGCGAGACAGCTCGTGATCTTACAGAGATACATCAATTTGTCAAACAGATTCCTGTATTTACAAGGAATCTACGTTCCTTGACGAATCATATACATATTGCCGAACTAGTAAAGAGTGCTGCCGAGGCTAATAGCTTTCGTCAGCGATGGCAAACAGAACGTAGTATGCTGGAATCAGAGCCATGTTATGAAACTCTGGAAGATCTAATCGCAAGTGGTGAACCACCTTACAGATGGTTACGCTTGTTTTGCTTGCAATCATTAACGAGCAATGGTATCAAAGCCACAAGGTATGATTCATTGAGAAAGGAGGTAGTGCAGACATATGGATATGAATTTCTAATGGTGTTGAATGACTTGGAGAAGGCTGGTTTCTTGCGCAAAAGAGAGACATTCTATATGGATTCAATGGCAACACCCTACTCAACACTACGCAAGGCTTTGAACTTAATTAATGCAGATGTAGACCCATCCAATCCTGAAGATGCAGCCTATGTTACGTCAGGTTATGCTCCTATGACTGTTCGATGGGTTCAAGCAGCAATGAAGGGGTATGCCGGATTGGATGAGGCAATGAAGGAATTACCAACATCTCCCCTCCATCGAGGACCATTAGTAGATATACAGCAACAATGTCCAGCTGAAAGTTTATCAACTGCTTTAAAAAGAAGAAGAGAGCCAAGTCTTGGAACATTTGCAAAGAATTGGTCTAGTGAGACTTTATCCTCAGTTGAGAAGAAGCCAGTTATGTTGATATACTTTGTTGGAGGTATCACTCTAACTGAGCTTGCTGCACTACGCTTCCTGAGTCGGTCATCAACATTTCCTTACACTATTGTCTGCTGTACAACTGAAATTGTGAACGGATCAACATTGCTTAGATCACTATCATGTTAGAACAATAAAGATAGATGATATTGTTTATGTTTCATTTAAGATTGGCTGCACAGTGAACACTTAGTACATAAACATAAAATATGCTAAGGTTGGCTTCAGTGTGCATCCGTTTTGCTGTAACTCCACCATGAGTGATACATATGCTCCCACACACATTCCCAAGTCCTTATCTATACATGGGATGGCTTTGACAAGCACTGGATAGGAAATGAAGCACGGGAAGGTACTTCGCAACACCCAAACACCCAAGTCAAACGATTGATCTCCCTCAAAATTTCAGGATTCTGTCGGCTTCAATGTGTAGTCGTCTTGTTGTAACTCCACCATGAGTGATGCATATGCTCCCACACACATTCCCAAGTCCTTATCTATACATAAGGTGGCTTTGACAAGCACTGGATAGGAAATGAAGCATGGGAAGGTACTTCGCAACACCCAAACACCCAAGTCAAACGATTGATCTCCCTCAAAATTTCAGGATTCTGTCGGCTTCAATGTGTAGGCGTCTTGTTGTAACTCCACCATGAGTGATGCATATGCTCCCACACACATTCCCAAGTCCTTATCTATACATAAGGTGGCTTTGACAAGCACTGGATAGGAAATGAAGCATGGGAAGGTACTTCGCAACACCCAAACACCCAAGTCAAACGATTGATCTCCCTCAAAATTTCAGGATTCTGTCGGCTTCAATGTGTAGGCGTCTTGTTGTAACTCCACCATGAGTGATGCATATGCTCCCACACACATTCCCAAGTCCTTATCTATACATAAGGTGGCTTTGACAAGCACTGGATAGGAAATGAAGCACGGGAAGGTACTTCGCAACACCCAAACACCCAAGTCAAACGATTGATCTCCCTCAAATTTTCAGGATTCTGTCGGCTTCAATGTGTAGGCGTCTTGTTGTAACTCCACCATGAGTGATGCATATGCTCCCACACACATTCCAAAGTCCTTATCTATACATAAGGTGGCTTTGACAAGCACTGGATAGGAAATGAAGCATGGGAAGGTACTTCGCAACACCCAAACACCCAAGTCAAACGATTGATCTCCCTCAAAATTTGTCAATTGGATACGCATTCGAGTACTGCGTACGCTGTATGTATGTACGTACGTTACCTCTTACTTAAGAAAAAGGGCCCAACTTTGGTTGGACTCACAATATCTAAATATAAAGAACAAATTGTCATCTACAACAACGCTCATAGCGTACATTACACATCCGTAATCTCATAGATTAACAGTCTCGTCGCTTTCCGCTGACGATTCTAGGAT
>Ga0214481_100779_pt1 | contig 15074 bp, 14 predicted proteins | sample M1_20Mar14CPVII9_4_FD_165057 | JGI IMG/M metagenome (GOLD analysis project Ga0214481, IMG submission 165057) | Marine eukaryotic communities from Monterey Bay, California, United States - M1_20Mar14CPVII9sort6BwellG10 | ecosystem: Environmental > Aquatic > Marine > Unclassified | place: USA...
AATCCGCTCAGGCGGGAGCAGTTTACCCTGTGTTAGGCGCATGGACCGGCCTTAGTATCAATTGATGGCAAATGGGGGTAGCATGAAATAACATATAACAACTTTGCTGCTCATACATTTGTTCTCTCGAAACAATCAAGTATTAGAGATAGCGTTGATGCTGCATATCTCATACAGATATATCAAGTAAAGAATACACAGTATTACTACTACAAGATAGTTTATCATTCATTAAGTTCAAAATCAAAATAGATGCACTGCGGATATATGATCGATGCTCATTGAATGTTACGATGACGTTACAACAATAAATTCTTCAATTGATGGTGTTGTCGTCTGAAGGGTTACATTTGCTAAGTAATGTTGCGGTATGGCGGCGTCACGACTTTGAGACGATTAATGATAAAAATGTTGCTGTGTGGCACCGTTACTACATTGACGTAATTAATTATTATATCATGAAGGAGAATGACTGTCAGCTGATCATTAGTAATAATAATAAGAAAGAGTACTCAACTCCCGATGGCTGGGAAGTTTTTAGATTTCAATCAGTTAGTGAGGAGCATCGTATCAATCAAACATTTAACACTTTAAATGATTTCTTAGATTATTGGTTTCATGAGTATAACAATTGTCAAGAGAGTAGTAGACTCGAACCGGTATATATGAAAAAACAGACAAAGAATCAATCAGGAGAATGCCCAACCGGAGTCCAACAAGAAGCCTCTGAAAGATATCAAAAACTTAGCTACACGGATAAAGCAATATACAGAGCAATTGGAAAGGAGTATTTCAGAAAGAAGAAATAATATGTATGATAATTAAAATAATGGGTATTCAGTATAGATCTAGGGTGTCGATAGTTACTGCAATACTCAGCTCTATCTCTATCTTTATCTCTTTCTACTTGTTGATCTACTCTCATTCCTCTATTATCTTTCACTTGTTTGTGTCCGATATCCATATCATATCTCTTTGTTAATATGAACAGAAGAGAGACAAGTAAGCATAACCAAACATTGTTCACAAATGAACCTCTTCATTCGTCCTTCCTAAACAACTCGATACATACAATACTAATTGCTATCGACATCGAACTCTCCACCATTAAACTTGAATCGTCATCAAATACCGTATCTAATCTACCCCGCCAAACATTCAAACCATAGTATACATGTGTAGAATCAGTTCTCATAAGTTGATTGTCTTAACTGCCTAACTGCCGGATGAGGATTAACTAGGCTGTGGGAGTTCACTGTTGTATGCATGATATAACAATTGAATATGATACAATATCTCCACTGTCATGAATCGTCTACTACTATCGTCGACGATATTGTATACTATATTGATTTTATCATTGTAGGGTATTGTGGGTGACGGCGACCGCGATAGTGTTATTGCAATGTGATGTAGATGCACATCAACCACTATTGATAGTTGGTAGCGCACATCATACGTCTATTACAAGAGTGTGCGGCTTCAAACTGACCAACAAACGATAGCCATTGTATCTTTAGACTATCGTCGAATACTAGGAATATTATTGCAACTATCACTACCATCTATATCGTATCTATTGGTTGTTGCACACGCTCGAGCAATTATTTTGACATTGTGTATAAGAGGATGAATTGCATGTAGTGGATGGTGGGTGGTATACTTGTGGAGGCTCACAAATAAGCACACTATTCATCCAATGCTTAATATTACCGTCATTATTTGTTAGGAATTAAGACTACATGACACACATCATATTTAGCTGTTAAGATTAATATTAATGAGCCTCAACACTAACTTTGTAAATTCTCATGTACGTTCATACTAATTTGATCTGTGTAAAGATTATTTCGACGTCACTTATTATTGAGCCCTTGTATTAGAGAAACACCAGAAGGAGGCTTAATAAATAAGGAGAAGCCGATCAACAACTATTGTCCTCTTCATCTCTACTCGGCGTCAATCATATTTTGCAATCTCTTCCGCCGGTTGTTCGCCAAATGGCCGCTTTTATTCTTAAAATGACCGGAGGAGAAGCACAATAAAAAGCTGTTGTAGTTACCTAGGGTAAACTGATACTATATATTAAATCAAATAATGACGTTAAGAGTAGTAGATATTTCATTCCATTTACACAGCATCATCTACCTACCAAGCAATTCAATCAGTTCGCTTGTCACACAAATCTTAATTAATTGGCGAGGATAATATGGTGGTAAGTAATGATATGTTAATGTTATTGCATGTGCACTATAGCAAATTTTGCAATTTATCTTTGTTGTAAATGTTCACAATATGTATCTAACATCGTACATACATTCTCAGCATCATCCTTTTCGTATTTTTTAACAAATCATAAAGAAAATTACACAATATGTGTATTTTTGTGTACACATACATCTGATATTAAGACGGCATGCAACAACAATGGAGTGCAAAATATTAAAATCATGCATTGCCAACACAATCACAATCCAAAATCCCAATGAAACTTGGAAATAACTCAGAGAAAAAAGTATTTGAAGAAACGAGCCTACTTTGAGTGAAGACATTACTAATTCATCTTGCCAGAACAATAAAAACACTTATGATTAATTGTTTATCTCTCCCTCTCCATCATAATTGCACATGTGGTGTTTTCCTGAGGGGGGTAAAATAGGTAAAGGGGGTAACACTTGTGCAGTTTTTCCAACTTTTCTCCCGGGGGAGTTTGAATTCCTATGTAGCAAACATACCGCGGCCTACTGATGGGACCTTCTGCAAGGGGGGGAAATTAGACGTTTGTACTATTCCTATGTAGAAATGGGGTGACATGAAATCTAAGTGAAAAAAGTCTGGATACCCTAACCTCTCTGGGCGCCCCTCGGCCCCATAATAATGCATACTCCCGCCTCCCTTGGCATAAAAAAAAGTGGTCTGAAACAATAGAAAAAATCGACCACATAAACTCTGATCGTCTCCAATAATACTCCCAAGATGCTATCAATATGACTATAGATATAATGAGTAATGTTGCAATAAAGATGGAGGGACGAATGCCTAAGTCAAATACTACACTAAATAGTGTAAACTTAATGGTTGGAATGTATTTACAAAACTCAAATCCTTGGAGAGAGGGTATTATCATAGGACGTCAATTTGAAAATTATAATGATTTTGTTTCATATGTGTTTGTGATAAGAATGAATTCAGATACCACAGTAAAAGAGATCATAGTAGTAGAAAAAGAGAAATAGAGTAAATAAAAAGAGATCAAAAGAAAAAAATAGCTTTGGATGATAGACTCAGCTCTGAAGTTATTGGAGAAGAGTACAATAATCTCACACATGAACAAAGAGATGCATATAAAGTGAAATTTATAGCCAAAGAGCTGAACAAGTTAAGAGATGAAGATTGTAGAGAGCTCTAATAGAGCTGAAAGTAATGGCAATGGAATTGTAAACATTAACATAAAAAGTGGTATTTATAAACTTTATAGCGACTACCAGCCATTCCAAGATCTTTGAATTACTATCCAAACCTTTCCCATATCTCCTCTAGTGTTTAGTTATTATCTCTATCCCCTCGTTCTACATACACGATAAAAACAAACCAATAACATGTGAACGTGCTTTATTGAGAATATCGTATTATTGAAAGAAGCACAACAATAATATATTGCAATATTCTTCCCAGTATCCCGATATCAGTTTTCACTATAGGGAAATACTCCTAAGGGGTTTGGGGATTGTGTTATATGTCTATCTATCTGATCGTCTAAAAAAGTGGTGGTATCCTCGGGTGGTATCCTACTGACAGATTTTTAGTATACTTGATTCTTTCTAAGTCAATCTATCAGTTATCTTAATTCCTCTGCTGTATACAATTTTCAACATGGTTACTGCATCAGTCCAGTACATTTCAAACCTCCGCTATAATTCAGCATCTCCCTTGTCAGTAATAAGGATGTCCAGTACTCGCGGCGGCTTCGTCTCTTTGTCCGCTTTTAATTTCACTTACATATTCTTGATGTGATTGTAAAAGTTTGGTGTACTCATCTTTTGTAGCCAGTCCATATTGATACAATTCATGTATTAAAGTCAAAGATCTTGGCTCTCCTTTTGTTGCGGCAATCGTGAGATGTTTGATTGCTTCAACTTCATTTGTGTTTCCATTCATCATCTCCCACTTGCCTAGAAAATACCTTGCTTCCTCGTGTCCCAATTCAGCCGCTTTTGCAATGTAATGCAGTGATTTGACTTTATCTCTATATCTGAAAGAACCATACTGGAATCCAATTTCGAGATATGCATCAGCACAACCGAGGTCTCCCGACCAATGCCAAAGCTTCATCGCTAACTTTCTACTCCAACGGAGACCGTCTCTTCCGTAAAGATAGGCTACTATCCCTAAACTGTACACTGCATAGGCATTATTAGCTTTCGCTTGTTTCTTTTTCATCTCAAACAAAGCCTCGTCTGTTGTAGGATGTAGAGATCTACAAAAGGGACACTTGTTGACAGACTTATTGCCTAAATGATCATATACAGGTGAATGTGTGAGCATCTGCTGCAAACCATCTTTCCGCAGCACCCATAGAATATACGTCCGTGTGTTGAACTGGGCATCCGGACCATGCATATTGGACAATCTCCAAATGGTGGTGTTGGCTGCTCAAGGAGCTTGTCTAACGCAGTATCATATATCATTCTAGTAAAAAAATTTTGACAGCATTATGTTCCAATAATAGATAAAGTCAGTTTACCTAGCCTAGGTAACTCCAGACACTTTTTGCTGTTTTCTGTCCATGTGTGGCCGATTAAGAATAAAAATTGCAGTTTATTGCCAAAATAGTAAAACACCAAAATATTTAAATTTAAATTTGAGCTACAGAGGAGGCAATACAACCGCTGCTGTAGTATGACTCTAGTTTTTCTCATCGACACCAGTACTACAACACCCATCAACCCAGGACTACAACAAGAAAATGATCTTCCACACTTATCCTCCCCTATTACTAAGTAAGTAAGTAAGTAAGTAAGTAAGTTGTCATGCTATCACTTTAAAATCTACTTCATATCGATGGGGTGTATTTGCTGCTGAGCCTCTGACACCAGAAATGTGCTTAACGGAGTAAAGATCCACAGTGTCAAATGTCTCGAAGCAGTTTACGTGTTAGGTGTAAGGACTGGCCTTAGTATTAATTGCAGGCTAATGGCAAAACATATGGTAATAACTTATATGCTGATCATATATTTTTCGATTAACACTTTAAATGATTTCTTAGATTATTGGTTTCATGAGTATCACAATCGTCAAGAGAGTAGTAGACTTGAACCGATATATATGAAAAAGCACACAAAGATACAATCAGGACAAAGCCCAACCGGAGTCCAACAAGAAGCCGTGGAAAGATATCAAAAACTTAGCTACACTGATAAAGCAATATATAGAGCAGTTGCAAAGGAGTACTTAAGAAAGAAAGTAGTATATGTCAATAATTGATGTAACGAGTTTTCAGTAGATATCTAGGGCGTATCTATAATTAATGCAATTGTCATCTCTATCTTTATCTATACTCTCATTCCTCTAATATCTATCATTTGTTTTTGTGTGCATATCATATGTGCATTTATCATTCTCTCGGATTGGACTACCCCTATACGACCATACCTAGTAGATATACGTAGTAGAATCCACTCTCATATACTCAAAGTTGATTGTCGTATACTGCCGATGTATTGATCTGTGTAGAGAGTTGTCGAACGGGAGGCCGCTGCTGTTATGCATATTTTTTTGTTGTAATCTAAATTGAATATATATCACATCTCCGATGCCTAAATCATCTAATACCATCGACGATATGGTATATCATATTGAGTTTATAATTGTAGGGTATGGTGCAGTATTGCATATGTTATGTAGATGCACATCAACCACTAATATTGATTGTTGGTAGTACTCTCATACGTCTATTGCAATGAGTATGCGGCGTCAAACTAACCAACAAACAATAACCATTGTATGTTTTGACTATCATCGACTATACCCGAGCGATTTAGGTTACCAACCCCTCAATAATCAATTACTTAACACATCACATACAAACATTCCAACAATTACACAAAATATATACTTATAGCGCATATTAATATGCCAACTGAATCGGGTGATAGTAGAGATGTTAATGAGGGTGATGATACAGAAGAAACAGGCGGATTATCTATAATAAAACAGAACGCTCATATGGAGAATGCAGCAGCATACTCAGTCCGAAATAGCGAAAAGGCAAAAGCTGTGTTTGAACATAGGAAAACAAAAACAACAACCGATGTAGATGCTTCTGCTGCAGATGCTCGGGCTCAGCAAATGGAAGTTGCCAGATGGTTGATTCGAAAAACAGAAAAATATGGTTTGAGTGCATTTTTTGAAGATGTGCCAATAACATCAGATCTAAGCTTCTCGAAGAAATTGCCAATATCTCTTATGGTCGGCACAGGTTTTCCGAAGTGAGCAAGTTGAAGGAGAAAGAAGCTATGTAGAGAAAGTAGTATTAGTTAGTTTTAGAGCTTGGCAAACTGTAGCATCGTATCAGGGCAACCTAGAAAGTATTATCAAAGAAGTCTACGGTAGTAATCACAATGTGCACACGATGGAGGAGGAGGAAGAAGCTGTATGTAGACGCAGTGTAAAGCAATAGTAGTGATGAAATTAGAATTACAACATGGTCTTTAGAGATTATTTCTTACTTAAACCATTCGCCTTTGGTACCACGCCATCTAATCCACTGCAATACCGAACCAGTGATATCTGATATGGCAACTTCAATATCTTTTTGGAAACCGATATAATCTTCTGTGTTGGTTGTATCCTGTCAAATCCTCAACACATTCAATCTGTTGTCTGCACTAACATATTCATACTATAGCACCCCTCTAAGAGCATAAGCATCCATCATCTAATCCACTGCAAAATACTACTGTTTAATATTATCCCAGCTATCGAATACATCTGACCCAAGTAATACTATCACTTCGTATTGTTGCCAACACAGCTGTATTGCAATATTCCCACCAGTACCCGTATAATGCCAATACTTATGTTCCAATTCGCTGTGTATTTATTGTTGATTCATGGATGTTTATATTACCAATTAAAAAGTTGATCTATTGCTGCAAATTAATTATCCGCATATCAAAGAGTGCACATCATCAACATAATTGTGAATATGTGACGATACACTGTTGACCTAGAAAATAATAATAATGTGAGTTCATGTAAAAATATGCAATGGTTGAAGAGCACTATACCAACAGATACCAACACAAACATCACTTACCAAAAGTAACATAATTATATCTCTCAGTTGATTGTTGAATTGTCTATTCTCATGCAGTCTCATGCGTACCCCCAATTAGAATATAGCCGATCAACAGTCGATCAACCATATGTCATTGCTGCCGCGATATATAATATCCATATAAAATACAGACTCGTTTGTGGCAAGAAAGGAGGTGCCATAGGCCATAGCCTTCTTTATTGCAATTTATTATATATCATTGTCTCAATGTAGCTCTTCTATAGATGCCGAGGTATGCACGATAGCACCCACATAATTATATAAGGCTAGTGGGCATCTTAGAGATACATCTATTATGCGGCTACCTTTTACATCTACTGCCGCCGCCGCTGATAACACTAACCTATATGAAGAAGAAAAGAAGTATACCACGGATAATTAAACTGATCTAGGGGTAGTATAACAAAAAGATACCCCAGACAATATTGTTAGTAGGGATAAAGTTAATTTGACTGTACTTAGCTCTAGAGGGATAAAGTGATGGCACCGGTGCTATTTCAGAATGGCGCTCGTCAACCTCAGCACAAATCTCTCATCAAATAGCAACGACAAGCGATAGTTCAGTGTGGCTGATTTATAGCATTTGCGATTTGAAGTTGAAGCAAATCCACAGGCAGATAATAATACCATTACCAAGTATTTCCTTAAAGTGAAAACTGATTGATGTATAAAGCTGTGTGGTAGATATCAGCATAATAGATATGATATTATAGGGGCAACGACGGATATGATGATGTAGGATTGTATCGATATACATCATAGTTTATTGTGTGATAGATAATAATAATTAGATGATATAATGTTAACTACGACATGTGCTACTACTTGAAGATGAATTGTTATGATAATGTGACGATTGGTGAGATATCGACGTGCTACCAGCATAAACAAAACATCAACCAATATTGATGTATAAAGCTGTGTGGTAATATATATCATATATCAGTATGCAGCGGACAACTAATGCCGGCCCTTTGCTATTCTACTACACTGTTTAGGATATTATAAAATTTAAGATACCCATCTGGTTAGATTGCCAATCACCCCCCGGAATTGTATGCTTAGGCAGTCTTAAACATTTGCGCTTATGGGGAGGGACCCATTGCGCCTGGGAGTAAAAATCTATCTAGCAAATCTCGGGGTCTGAGTATCGATTTTTCCACTCACCTGAAACGCAGTCCCACGAAAACCTTGGTAGGTTGTTAGTATTCATGACTCAACTCAAGTGGAACATGAGTGGAAATCATCCACTCAAGTCCACTAAGTAAGTCTACTAAAATCAGTCCTGAGTGGACAATTTCCACTTGAGTTCTAACAAGAATCAAAAATCAATAGACAAGATAAAGAAGAGGAGAAGAGGATACACATTACTATTACTAACCAAGAGGAGATGATCTAAGAAGAAATCATCTAGTGAATTACAAAGGGAGCTCGATCAATATAGATCTGAGCATAGTGATGTTCTCCAAAGAGCAAAGTGTGCATATAAGGAAGCTGATAGAGCTAGGAAGTTTTTCAAGAAATACAAAGACAAGGCAAGTAGTCATCTTGATTATGATCTTTACAAGAGAATGGCTAATAGGCCGAAAGATCTCATTGATATACATAAGAAGATAATGAATCTAGAGAGCAAAATCAGGAAGAAGAGGAAACAAGAGAGTCTAGCGGCTTCACAACAATCATCTACTAGTGATGCAGATGCGGCAGATATGCCTACAGAGAATCGTAATCGTGGTAGAGTAGAGCAAGAAGTTCAACAGAGGAATGAAGCTAATGATTATGAATATGAACAAGTTGTTCGTAGAGCACAGCAGCAAAGGCATGCTGAGAATTCAAGAAACTTTAGTGAAGCTTCCTTACATCACGTGGGTTGGAGATTTGCACTAGATCAGGACATCTAATATTATCAAGAGACGAAAGGCAAAGGATGAGGGCAAGGTAAACTAAAATTGAAAGGTATATGACAAGCTCGGCCCATACCCTTGTGGTATGGGCCGTTATCTCTCTCTCTTCTCCCTTGTGTCTTCTCTTCAATCATCTCTTCTACATTATATCTTAATATTTTGTTGTCAATTTGGCATTGGCCAAGAAATATTGAACATATCTTGTGTGTATCGTTGCATGTGTAAGGTATCATACTTCTTTTCAAATAACAACATCTCTTTTGTAATGTAGCACGGTAGTTCTATCCGCTGTTCACTTCTACTCGCCGTCGTGATAACCTGGTATCCTGTGATTTTTACACAGACAGACAGACAGATAATACAATCTCCAAACCCCTTTGGAGTATTTCCCTAAAGTGAAAACTGACCGTCATTATTTGTTAGGAATTAAGACTACATGACACACATCATATTTAGCTGTTAAGATTAATATTAATGAGCCTCAACACTAACTTTGTAAATTTTCATGTACGTTCATACTAATTTGATCTGTGTAAAGATTATTTCGACGTCACTTATTATTGAGCCCTTGTATTAGAGAAACACCAGAAGGAGGCTTAATAAATAAGGAGAAGCCGATCAACAACTATTGTCCTCTTCATCTCTATACTCGGCGTCAATCATATTTTGCAATCTCTTCCGCCGGTTGTTCGCCAAATGGCTGCTTTTATTCTTAAAATGACCGGAGGAGAAGCACAATAAAAAGCTGTTGTAGTTACCTAGGGTAAACTGATTGCAATCGTTCTGCAATCCACATCCGTTGTATGAGACTATCATTCGATTCAAAAGTTAATTCTGATACCCCAATACTGCCGTTTAATTCATCGTTAATCAATATCAATTGCAGTAGTATGATACAATTGTAATCTAGTGTTGATTGTAAGCACCTGTACCTTATCCATATCGGATACACTCCAACCCTCATGCGGACCAATCAAACTTGATATGCGGCAGAATAGATCTTCTTATATTGTTAATGTTGATTTTGTATATTATAGTTATTCTGCCAGTATTGTTCCATGTAGAGTTGTCAATCTATCTTCAATGTTATTATGTATTATAATTTATCGAGAGCGTAGCGTACGACATATATGCAGCCTCATATAAAGAAATTGGAGGGTATATAATACCGCCGGTCTAAATAGTAATATATAAATATATTTGCAAAGGGGTATCATATATGCGAGTATCATACTGCCTTAGTCGTCGTAAATGGAGTATCATTGCTCGGTATTATATCATTTTCTCATTTTTCTGGTTGGTCGATAGAAGTATAGATTTAGTGTCAACTACATAGTGGTAGTATTCATGTTTGCAAGTATTGTAGAAGGATAGGTTCGGATTATGATACTGTATTGTGATGATACTGGCCATTGTATTTATGATGCATAGCGTAGGAGAAGATAAGAGAGGCGTAGCATCATGATGAAGAGGTAAAAATGTGGCTTTTGAGCATTTTACATTGCTATTTCACCGTATTTTCGTCAACTTGGTTACTTTTTTATAGCTTGGACTCCCAATATAACCTTATTTAGGGTTAACCCTTTCCTGCCGCATAAGCATTTTTAAGCATTTTTGAGCTTTTTGCCATATCTAACCTCCTAGACGTCCAATTAACACCGTTTCAAGCATACCATCCTCCTCTATAGCATCCCGGCGACGCGTATACCATTCATGGTCGAATTCCTCATATCGGCGGCGTTATTCCATCCGCTCCAAGTCAAGCGAGCAAAATTGATGGTATCCTATGATATTTGCAATATATTGTGCTACTTTGTCGAGGTGGTATGGTATAGTTATATGCTGTGTATGAATATAACAAGTTTACTATCCTTTAGATTAGACTCTAAACTATTGTTTGTGTACTTTTTGTCCTATGCAATACACTCCATCCCTTCTTATTCTATCGTACCATAATGAACATTTGTTACTACCTCCGCTCCACAGCTGCCTCATACATGATGTCTCCACCTCTTTATCTGATCATCTAGAGCATCCTACTCCATGATTCCTAGTGTTTTTATCGCCTCTGTATAGTATAGATGTTGACTGTTGTGTTGGTTGTATCCCCACCTCCTTTGGAAAGTATCAGGACGTTGTTATTCTAGATGCACCTCCACTTCCACCACCCCTAAAATTGCTACTTTGATGATGGTAGTATATCCTGGCATGATAATGATACTGCAGCCATTTTGTATATCAGTAGTAATACTACCATCAGAGATTGTTTATATGATAGTTTTCTATGCAATTGTAGGAGGAGGGCTGCTGATATTGAGTAATGATGGCATAATCATTATTGTTTTGTAGGGTGTAGTGGAGGAGGTGGCGTTGGTGTCAACTTTCACAATCTGATGGCCTATATGAGCATGGCCATCTACGGCTTCTAAGGCCTCTTAACCAGTGGTTCCCTCGACAGAATGGCCATAGATGTCATGTTGATTGATACCATTGATTGTTTGACGGTGGTATAGACCGTCCTCTATCCATAGATGACGAGGGTTGTCGTCGATCACATCATCGTCAACAATTGCAAAAAAAAATGCAGCCTAGGAGGAAACTGGTTTAGTAGACCTAGTAGGCGACAGCTATTGTGGTAATGCGATTACACAGTGATAGATGGGTATGTTAGCTGTTAGATCCTATGATTTGGAGTTATTGAATAGGCTGATTGATGTGTTATGGCGGCGATGGCAATAGCGTTGAGTTTGTGGTGAGGGGTGAAAAAAAAAATGAAAAAAGATACCTAGCGGCAGGAAACGGTTAAGCCAATGTTAAGATTCAGCCAATGTTAAGAATTTCTCATCGAAGGTTGCTCGACTCTACCCCTTAGTAGTTTTCAGTTTACCCTAGGGAAACTCCAACAAGGTGTGTGATAACTAACGTCGTTCGTGTCCGTCACACCGTGGCATTTAAGAATAAAATTTGGCGAGTACTCTAATCATGAAGGTTGTTATTGATGGGCCGTTGTTGATCAGCTTCTCCTTATTGTAAGCCGCCTCCTTGTGTTTTGCAAGGGCTGAACAAGTGAGTTTAAACAATCTTTACACAGATTAAATTAGTATTCCATACTAAATGAAAAATTACAAAGTTAGCGTTGAGGGCTGTTACAATGGGTGTTACAGCCCTATTATGGCTTTTATTACCCGGTAACAGCATAACGTAAGTTAACAGCCCTCCTCCTATTACTGAACTCTCAATATGTACATCAATCATCACATAATTGCACTTCTCTGTGCTCATAACATAAAAATAATATCAAACATCAATGTATCGATAGAATTACAATCATATCACGTTAGCATCGCATCGAAACAATATCATCGATCTATCCTTTCCTACCATTGTTGCAATACCAAACAGAGACCAATCTTTCAATACTCTATACGATATATTAATTATCCTTCAATAGATTTACTATAACACCTCTACTACAACGCCTCTACTACAACGCCTCTACTACAAACAATAATATCACATAAGTATCCGATAATTGTTGAAAGGACAAACATAACACAAATACTTGTCATGCCGACAGACAAACAAAGAGCAGCTTTTTTTAGTGCAACAAAGAGCAGATTATTGCAAACTAAAACTGAAGTGGCCAAAGATTTAGAAAAGAAGGAAGAAGAAACTAAAGAGGCAAATGTAGATGATATTAGTACATTTGGTCTCGACATCGGAAAGTGTAAATTGGATGACAACGAGGTAAGGTATTGATATTTGTTGTGTCTGTGCATAAAGTAACTTCATAAAAAGTTATACTAACAAGATACATCTCTCTCAAAGTCATATCTCTCAAAACCGAGTGCTCTGAAATCTCCACCAGAGGAGTTAACAGTATCATCCGCTCTTAGTCTATCAGCACAGCAACAGGCTGACGAACGTTTAGCAATAAAGAGACAGAAGGCTAAGGAAAGAAAGAGAAGAAGCAGAGCAAAGAACAAGAGCGAGGAGAAGACTGCTCTAGAGAGTGCACAGAGAAAGGAAAGAAGAGATCGTCGACCCCCCGAGAAAAAGGCAGAGGAAGATGCAAAGAGAAGGCTAGATTGGGCAATCAAGAGGGCGGGTATGAGTCAAGAACAGATTGACAAAGACAATGCAAATAGGAGAGAGAAGTATCAAAGTTCCGATCTACAAGCTGTCAATGAGAAGAGAAGATTGAAGTACTTGCAAATGACTGATGTGGAGAAGTCTATTGTGAGAGAGAAGTGTGCTGAACGGTTCAGAATTCATCGAGCTAAGATGATTGGTCCATCAGTTGAATGTGCAGAGTACGGATGCAAATCACTAGTGCCTCTGATTCGAGATGAGAGGTATTGTTATAGACATCGAGGATGTCAGCGTATCAAGAAAGGTTGGAATGGAGAACCTATTGAGGTGGTATACAAGAATCGAAGTGGATTAGATGCCAAGATATCTCTACAGGCACTAATCGAAAAGTTTGGGGACTTACACCAGTGTGAAGGTCCAAATTGCAAGTTGAAAACCAACCTTGGGCCTTGTTTGAAATCAGGATACATCAACTCAAGAGGTCGTCGAGTACCCAAGTCATTTGAAGCGTTTGATTGGGGTGGTTTCCCCAAGTTTTGTCAAGTTTGCGAGCCAGAGATCGATGAGCATCGTAATCAGCCGCTTGAATTGAAGTGTAGCAGTCAAGAGATGTACTCCAAAGTCATCGAAAGCTTCGTAACGAGAAAGGATACTCTTCCTACAGAGATGCAAAAACTGATCGAGTCCGAGTGTCTTTTCTACTGCTTTATGGGATATTGTACATCGGACTGCAAATCAAGAGACAAGCACAAGGCAGTCTGGAGATCCTACTACTCAGACTTGGGAGATCGTTTTAGGCGTCTACTTCAGTTTCGTGATGCATCTTTCAAGAGTTACAACAGTGCAATGTCAATTAGTGCCAGTAAAGCTAATTATACATGGACTTTATTTGCAAAGTGCCATCACTGCTCTGAAGAATACAATCTGCAAGACTTGATTGGTCAAGCAAGCATGATACAAGCAAACAGTTTATCATGCAGGGTCTACTACAACATGCAAATAATACCTTCGAGCATCGCAAGAGAAGTCTTTTGTTGCAGGATGGGTCGTGCTATAAGACTTACGATGGAAAGTCCATAAGAATTCAAACTTTCTTAGAAGAGTTAGCGACATCCTTCCATAGCTCGAAACCATTACACATTAGTTGCCAGAGAACTGGTGGATTGTATGATGATGATAAAGAAATTAGGTCATTTCTTGGTATCCAAGAAGTTGCACATGATACTTCTCAATCAAAAGAAGAACGAAAGAGAGAATTGGCAGCTACCTCAATTCAAAAGACATTTAGACGCTTTAGTACGATGTGGAGGTATCAATATAATGCCAAACTTTGGTCTACATTACAAATAAGGCAAAGAATGATGGACCGTCTTATGGAACAGAAGAAGACTCACTTATCATCACATCAACGTTCCGAATTGTATCTTGAGAGTAAAGGGAATGTTCGAAGTCACTTTGGTCCTATGGCGTTTATTACACTAGACGAAGCTTCTCGAATGTGTCCAAGGGTTGAAGATACCAAGAAGAAGGATTGCTGGAGGGTTGAAGATATTGAGCGTCTCGAGACATTATATCCCAATGAGAAGTACCACTGGGGCTACACAAGCAGCTCAGATAAGTTTCGCAGGCCTCACTTCGAGTCTTCTCTTATAACAATTGAGACTGCAGCCAAGGGAGTATATCTATCATGGGTGATGAGACCAGATGGTACATTTACCTATCACCCGATTAAGCCCTTT
>Ga0214481_100780_pt1 | contig 15068 bp, 10 predicted proteins | sample M1_20Mar14CPVII9_4_FD_165057 | JGI IMG/M metagenome (GOLD analysis project Ga0214481, IMG submission 165057) | Marine eukaryotic communities from Monterey Bay, California, United States - M1_20Mar14CPVII9sort6BwellG10 | ecosystem: Environmental > Aquatic > Marine > Unclassified | place: USA...
TTCCTGGGACGAATTCAAACCTCATCCGGATGTAGGACACATCTTGAAGGTCATCTCGTTGGGTTAAGAAAGTCTAGAGCACAGTCCTCCTGAGCGTCGGCCTAGGAAACCACGCCAAGCCTTCGGGCGTAAGACTATCCTTTATCGTCATCGTCAAGCTGATAATGCTATTCCCCCCAGCAGTCTCCTTTAGGGCTTCTGCATGGTATCAGCGGATAATTGATTTGTTGTTACTATGACATATCAAAAACTGAATAATAGCAAACATTTGTTGTATCATCTTTTGTTGCCAGAGGATATTAGTTGTTTTGGTGGATAAGTTGGATCATATTTGTTGATATTTTGTTGCGGATGTAATATGATAGACCGGAGGAGCATGTGTTATGTATTATATTTCTGTTGACTTGACCCTATTGTTTTGTTGCTATGTCATCTTTATTGTCTGGGGCTTTGTGTATCTTCTTCTGTTGATATGAATATGTGTCGACCTTCAATCTTTGTCGTTGTTGGGGAGTTGTTCATCCTTATTTTGATGCGAAGGGACCGACACACGAGACCAATCCTCATGCTAGTATGGTACTAAAGTTGCCAGTCAATAGTAACGGTATCGATTATTGGCCGCAGCAGCTTCATCCCGCTGAGCACTCTTAATCTCTCCCAAGTATGCTTGATATAATTGTAATGCCTTTGTGAAATCTTCTTTTGTTGCATGTCCATCTGCGTATAGTTTCTTAATTTTATTCAAAGAATCAGAATATCCACCCCTAACTGCAATCATATGATGCTTCAATGCTCTATCCCAGTTGCCTGCCCTTCCCTCGTCAGTACCTAGGTTGTACCTTGCTACTACCTCTCCCCCCATCGCTGCTAACTCATAATAATGAGTAGCCTTCTTCTTATCGACTCCCACGCCTCTATTAAATTCATCATATTCATAACCAATGCAGGCATAAGATATAGCATGACCAAGCTCTCCTGCACGATGAAAGAATTCTAATGCCTTGGTATGATCTACTGGATATCCATTCTTCCCATCTCGATAAAAAACTCCTATATTGTAGATTGCGCGTGCATCACCTGCCTCAATTCGTTTCTTCAATCTATTAATTATCACCTCATCTGTCGTAGGCCATGGAGTTCTGCAGAACGGACACTTCTCATTATCAACTTCATTTCCTTGGTTATCATATAGAGGTGCATTAAAACAACCACTGCATATTGTCTTTCCACAGCAAATCATGTATATACTACCCGTTCCAAGATATGGCAACCTAAGGAAACAAATTGGACAATCACTATATTGCGGCGGTGGCTGTTTGAATAATTTCTCATCATGTAACTTAGCCGCACGCTCAGCAGCAAGTCTAATATGTTCCTCACAATCTTTCTTATGTTTTGATCGGTGTTTCTTTTTGCATGCGGCGTTGCAGTACTTTACCATCGTACACTTATTGCACGTGTTCATATTATCACTACTATCCTCTTTGCCACAATTAGCACATATCGATACACCTTTATTATCATCTGTGCTCATCTGCTGTAACATATCGTTCATCTCACATACATCATCATTTAATTTTGATGCACCATCACTACAAATTTTATCAGACGTGCTCATATTATTATATGTATAACACTAAGATATACTCGTCGCCGCTTGATCCGATGGTCAAATACCGTTATTCTATACCAAAAGAAGTGCTGAACAAGGCCACTCTACCGTCAAAAGAGGAGTTAATGGTAGTCAATAGTGTATAGAGTGCACAAGATGTGTACTTTTTTGTAAAATCGTTACTACTCAGTCAATATCAGTGACATATACTTGAAAGTGCCACTATTCGAAAGAGCGTTAAAAACCTTCTATATAACCCTGTACTTTGTATACCAGTAGTAGCTTATTGCAATATAATTATCGATATATTTAAAAGTCTGCCGAGATAAAAAAGGCGTGATGAGTTTGGTATGTCGGTATCCGGTATCTTTTTATGAGAGTTTCAAAATTGGAGAAATACAAGGTTGAGAAATGTATGGGGTATATGTGTATAACATCTTCTTTGCATACACAGTCAGCCGATATGTTAGGTGAGAATGATCTATTTTATATTATACTTTCGGGGTGTGTGGCGGCGGCGGCGGTAGGGCAAGATTTATATCAAGAGACAAAGATGTGTCATTTTTTTGATGGGGTGCACCTCTCTCTCAAAGACCTATTGTATAATATGTATATGGCAGTTAGTATTATATATGGCAGTTTTATTACAATCTCTAAATGTTAATGTGATCTATTTTCTAAACTATACCTTACTTCGCTACCTTTCTATGCAGTACTTAAATAGGTACATGATAATATTGCAATGCACAATCACATGCACCATCTTTTGTAATTAAACTTCTAATAGACAGCTTATTGGATTGGATGTAACAGTTAGTTGAATATAACTTTGCAAATTATTATTATTACGATATAATCATTGGCTTAAATAAACAACTATTACAAAAATAGAACACACATCTTGTGCATTTTGCAAAAAATAGCACCATAATATCCTCAATATGGTATCATCAGCTAAAAAGAAGAGAGGACAGCAACGCAAGGCTGCAAAGAAGACATCATCTGCAGGAGCTAGCAGTGGCGGAGTTAGTGATAATGACTTTGAGCAACAAACATCTAAAAATTATATAATTACCGAGGCACGGAATAGGATTCAAAGAGGTGATAATCTTGCCACAATTGGATTATTAGATCCTAAAATACCTTTCCCAATACAAAAGGCTGCACTTCCTGATGTACTCAACTTTTTGAAAAGGTGTGAGGATGAGACGTTTCATCAAGTAATGGCTAGTGTTGGTGGGGATTTAAAGTCTCCGTCATTATGGATTCATATCCTTAGGGATAGTGTTAAATCAAGTTGCAGTTTACAAATTGCAGAGAATATCGGCCCATTAGTTAAGTGCATGTGTAATGATATGGAGCGTCTCTTCTTTAAGAGTAACAAGCACTGGAGGGAGGGTATAATGCCTTTCGTGGAGTTAATTTCGAATATACTCAGCAATTCAATAGACAGTACAAACACGGACAAGTTGATGGATAAGAAGATATTGAACACCGTTCTACAGAATGAGGGATTACTTACATCTTTTGTTCAATGGGGTTTTTGGAAAAATCACCGTCCTGATATCGTGAAAGTACTAGGTGTGGAAAACTGTGAGATTATCACTAATTTAGGACAAAGTGCCATACCAATACTAATAATGGATGAAGATAATTTCATTGAAGATAAACGATTTGCAACCGATGACGCCAAGAAAAGGTTGAGGAGTATCGGTGCATCACCAATCGTGTCCACGGATTATGATATTACTTGTACCACATCATTTGTGGTTAGTTTCATTCGTCTGGTGAAAGAGGAAGGTTCCTGGCAAAGGACACCTAACTCATCAATACTTGAATATCTAATTGGAGACGCAGACTGTGTTGACAGAGACGTTATCAATGAAGTTATTGATCTTGGTAGAAACCATACTTCTGATTTTGAAAGTGCCGAATCTGCTGCCAATAAGTTGACATGTATTCTCTGCGATGAAGTGGCCGAGGACGATTATTGTCACCCGAATGATACCCGTATTGCATTTGCTATTCGTGAGGGATTGATTGATGTGTGCTTGTGTTTCATTAGGCGTTTTAGATGGCACAAATCCTTCTTTAGAAAGACGGATAATGATTGCCTTTATAGTGATATTGAGTACATTCTAAATGTCATTTGTGATGTATCATTACACAAGAAGACTGCTAAGGCATTACGGCACAAGAAGGATGAAATTCAGATTCAACTGAATCGTTTGGAAAAGATCACATGTAAGACAGAAGTCAAGGAACTGTTTGATATGGTGGAATGTATCCTCGATAACACTGGGGCATATTGTTGCCGATGCAACACATCTCTCAATAGAACTGAGGTTATGGAATGCAATGGTTGTGGCCAAATGTCGTATTGCTCAAAGGAGTGTCAGAGAGAAGATTGGTTAAACGGTCATAGTTTTACCTGTTGCAAGTCATACACAGAAGCAACTGCAGGACAGTTTCAGGGCAGGATTCTGCCGAGAACAACATCACATAAGATTGAATCAGTACTTACCTACGATCAAGATGGTCAATATCAAGTTGTTCTAGAGGATGAAAGAGCAGCTACGAAATTGGTGGAACTTGAGAAGAACATCACATCAATGCAGCTCAAGCTCTTCCTAGACCATTCAGAATATATCAAGAGCCAAGCCAGCTCGTTGAATATTCCTTTATGTGATTGTGTTGTAGTATTTGATCTCCGCTGCTGTCTAACAGAGGTAGAGGTAAAGAAGTACACTGATCATTACATGCCCAAAGCAGCAAAGGGGTATCGAAAGAGTCGGTCGAAAGAGAACATTACTTGTATCTACAATTCGTACGTCTTCAATGGTTCTTTGGCAGCCAAAGATGATTGGGATGAAATACAGCATTATAATGTTCCAAAGCTATCTATGCAAAAGATGTTTCCCCATGAATGGCTTTTGGATGAATCTCCAACAATGAGAAAACACAAACACAGACAGAGTATTCAAAGGGAAAAGAACAGGGGAAACATCGCGGAACAGAGTTGGACATACGAGGAAGAGTTTGATGACATTTGTAGACAATCATAATTTGCAGAGGCAAATCTAAGATAATGATAAGAATAAGATTCAGTACAGCATAAAGTCTTTCATAGAGTCCCCTATCATTATCGACTGGTACCTTTCTATTGTCCATGTCATTATATCTCTGGATCTTATATCCAATCCAATGTGAATGTGAGAAGCGACCTTGCTCAACATTCGGACAATCTTATGCTGGTGGATTTGGTCTACTTTGTCCCCTTCTAAAATTCTAATAATAACGATATTGATCATCGGCCGCAGCAGCTTCGTCCCTCTGAGCACTCTTAATCTCTCCCAAGTATGCTTGATAGGATTGTAATGCTTTTGTGTAATCTTCCTTTGTTGCATATCCTTTTGAGTATAAGTCTTGAAACGCTTCTAACGATGGAACATGTCCACCCTCAACCGAAATCTTGTGGTGTTTCAATACCCTCTCAATATTGCCTGCATTCTCCTCCATATAGCCTAAATTGTGCCTTGACAATACATTCCCTCCCATAGCAGCTAACTCGTAATAATGGACAGCCTTCGTCTCGTCAATTTCTACTCCTTCACCATTGTGATATGCATAACCAATATTGCTATACGCTCGAGCATAACCAAGCTCTCCTGCACGATGGTATAGTTCTAATGCCTTGACATAATTTTGTTGCAGTCCATTTCTCCCATCCCTATACCAAACTCCGCGATTGTGTATTGCAATGACATCATTAACCTCCACTCGTTTCGTTTCCCTTTTTATTACCTCCTCGTATGAAGTAGGCGTTGGAACTCTGCAAAAGGGACACTTTTCATTATCAACTTCATTGCCCTGGTTATCATATAGAGGTGCATAGCAACATCCACTACATATAACTTTTCCACAACATGACTGATATCTTTGTCCCCTACGATGTGTTGGCATTCGTAGGAAACAAATTGGACAATCTTCCTTCGGTGGAGGTTGTTTGAATAGTTCTTTATCATGCAATTTTGGCCGTGCTATTAGTATACCAAGTAGCTTATTGCAATAGCTATCGATATTATAAAGTCTATGTATGTGAACCTGGTGATTGGTACGAAGCTGAAAAAAATTCTCGGAAGATGAGTGGTATCCTTTTGTGAGAGTAGAAGAGAGCTTTATTTATGGGCTCTTAGAGATGCGAGTATACTTCTTTGCAAACAGCAGTCAGCCATTATTAGGTGAGAATGATGTATTTTATATCATACTTTCGGGGGTGTGCGGCAGCAGCGATAGGGCATTGCATTTGAAATTTATATCAAGAGTAAGAGACACAAGATGTGTCATCAATGACTTCTACTCGCCGCATATTGCTGTAACCAACTGGTAAAATGTGAATGTATTTGAGTAATATCAAACTTTTAATCTGATCCATGTTTAATCCCAACCGACCTTCGTTACGATGATAACTTGGACACGTCACTGATGTCACACACAACATTCGGATTATCTTCTGCTGGTGTACTTCGTCCCCTTCCAATTCTAATAATAACGATAATTCTCTCGTGCAGCAGCGGCTTCATCCCTCTGTTTGCTCTTAATCTCTCCCAAGTATTCTTGATATAATTGTAGTGCTGTTGTGTAGTCTTCTTTTGATGCTTGTCCATTTGAGTAGAATAGTTTTATCTGCTTCAAGGAGTCGTTATTTCCATCTTTCACTGCAATCATGTAATGTTTCAGTGCTCTATTCGTGTTGCCTGCATTTTCTTCCATCTCACCTAGATTGCACCTGGCAGTTGAATCTCCTTGCATAGCTGCTAGTTCATAATAATGGTTTGCCTTCTCCTTGTCAACTTTCACACCTTCACCGCATTGATGTGCATAACCAATATTGTTGTATGCTTCAGCATAACCAAGTTCTCCTGCCCGATGCCATAGTTCTAATGCCTTTTTATAATCTTGTGTATATCCATCAAGCTCCCCAACTCGGTGGTACACTCCCAGATTGAATATTGCTACAGCATCTCCTTGGCCATCATTAGCCTCCATTCTTTTCTTTGTCCATTTGATTATCTCCGCATCTGTAGTGGGCGTTGGAACTCTACAAAAAGGACACTTTTTATTATCAACTTTATCGCCTTGGTTATCATAAACAGGAGCATGTATGCATCCACTGCATATCGTCTTTCCACAACATGTCTGGTATATCCTCCCTGTATATAGTGATGGCAGAAGTAGAAAACAAATTGGACAATCTCCAAATAGTGATGGTGGTGGTTTGAATAGCTTTTCATCATGTAACTTTGCCGCACGCTCAGCAGCACGTCTGCAGTGTTCCTCGCACTGTTCCTTATGTTTATGTCGGTGCTTCTTTTTGCATGCGGCGTTGCAATACTTCACCATCTTACACTTGTTGCATGTATTATTAACATCACTACCTTCTTTACCGCAATTAGCACATATCGGTATACTATCTTCTTTATCAACTGTACTCATATTGTGTAACATATCATTCATCTCACATACACCACCATTATTTGATTTTGATGCACCGTCTTTGCAATTACCGGGTGTGCTCATTTTAAATCTATAAAACTAGATAATATACTCGCCGTTGAGTTGATGACAGATACCCTTGTTCTATACCACAAGAAGATGCTGCACTACCGTCAAACGAGGCGTTAATTAGCGTATATCAATAATAATAAGACACAAGATGTGTACTATTTTGTAAAATCGTTGCTACTCAGTCAATGTCAATGACAGAGCCTCGAATAGACCACTATTCGAAAGAGCGTTAAATACTGATTTATTGGCCGTACTTTTAGTATACCAAGTAGCTTATTGCAATAGCTATTGATATATAAAGTCTGCCATGATTTACAGTTAATAAAAGTATGGAAGTCTGGAAGTCTCCAATAGTGGTATCCGGAGTGAAAATAGTTTATATTGTTATGGTATAGGGTTAGGGCCTGTATCTTTTTATGAGAGTTGTCGGAATTATGAGAGCTTTTGATTTTGATAAAGAGGCTAATGGGAGGCACAGGCGGGCGGGTAACATCTTCTTTGCAAACACAGTCAGCCGATACATGAGATGAGAATGATGTATTTTATATCATACTTTCGGGGTGTGTGGCGGCAGTGGTAGAGCGTCTCAAGAACAAGGGATCACAAGTATGTGTCAATTTTTTGTTTTGGTGCACCACATAGCTATGTGGCATGCAGTATTGGTTTCTTTGTATCACAGTAGTACCATATGGCAGTTTTATTGCAATTTATATATCATATTATGCATATGATCTATATCCAAACTATACCTTAGTTCTCTATCCTTGTCTTATCATGATGACAACCTTAGGGCAACTTGTATCTCTCTCTCTCTCTATCAGTTGTCAATCGTTCCTGGCACCATCACTACTCTCTTCGATTATATACTCAGTCTACCGTACCGCCGCACACGATGTAACCAATCTGACAATAATGTGAATGCATTTGAGTAATATCAAACTTTAATTGCAATATTACATACTCTAATCCCAACCGACCTCCGTGATGATAACTTGGACCTGCCGCACACAACATTCGGAAAATACCAGCATCTGTATACTTTGTCCCCTTTCAATTCTAATAGTAACGGTAATCCTCTTGTGCAGCAGCTGCTTCATCTCTCTGAGCACTCTTAATCTCGCTCAGGTATGTTTGATATACTTGTAATGCTTTTGTGTAATCATCTTTAGTTGCATCTCCATCTGTGTATAACTTTTTGATCGACTTCAAAGATAGACTATTTCCATCTTTCACAGCAATCATCCAATGTTTCAGTGCTCTTTTCTTATTGCCTAGACGCCACTCGCTATTGCCTAGATTGTGGCTCGCATCAGCATCTCCTGCAATAGCTCCTAGCTCGTAGTAATGTATGGCCTTCTTCTTGTCAACTTCCATACCATCGCCATTATCATATGCATAACCAATACTGATATAAGCTGCGGCATGACCAAGCTCTGCTGATCGATGGTAAAGTTCTAATGCCTTTGTATAATCTTGTGGCAAACCGTATCGCCCATCACGATAGCTAATTCCTAAACCATGTATTGCCTTATCGTCACCGGCATCTGATCGTTTCTGAACTCTTTCAAGTATCTCCTCATGTGATGAAGGTGTTGGTACTCTACAAAATGCACACTTTTCATTATCAACTGTATTGCCTTGGTTGTCATAAAGAGGTGCATAGAGACATCCACTGCATATAACTTTTCCACAACATGTCTGATATCTCCATCCTGTTTTGAGTGTTGGTAACCGTACAAAGCAAATTGGACAATCCTCTGCTGCTGGTGGCTGTTTGAATAGCTTTTCATCATGTAATTTGGCAGCCTGTTCAGCAGCAAACCTTATATGTTCCTCACAATCTTTCTTATGTTTGTGTCTGTGCTTCTTTTTACATGCCGCGTTGCAATACTTAACTAACTTGCATTTGTTGCATATATTGTTGACATCACTACTTTCTTTACCACAATTAGCACACACTGACATATTATCTGCCGCACTCATATTTTGCAGCATATCATTCATTTCACATACATCATCATCATTTGATGTTGATGCACTGTCTTTGCCAATTTTATCGGACGTGCTCATACTTATCTATACAAACACTAGATACACTCGACGCTTGAGTCGATGGTCAAATGCCGTTATTCTATCGCAAGAAGATAGTACGCCACTCTACCGTCAATGTCAAGCGTTAATAATAGCGTATTTGAAAAGGGAGCACACATAAGATGTGTACTCTTTTGTAAAATCGCTACTACTCAGTTAATATCAACGACAGAGCTTCGAGAGTACCACTATTCGAAAGAGCGTTAAAAACTGAATTATTGGCTGTGCTTTTAGTATACCAAGTAGCTTATTGCGATAGTTATCGATTAATAAAGTCTGCCATGGCGGCGATTGAAAAAAAGTGATGAGTTATTAGTGGAAGTGGTGTCCGGTATCTTTTTATGAGAGTTAATAGACCTCTACAATGATGATCATCATAGATGATGATAGCTCCTCATATCTCCTCTATTAGAGCAGATCATATACTGATAATACAGTGCATAGTTCTGTTTTTTAATGCTGATTCAATCAGTGGTACTTTTAGGACGGAGTGTTTACATTGGGGATACCAAACATCAACCTCCTATCTCAACTTGGTATTCTTTAGAAGTATTGTATTGCAATGTTGGAAGAGAAAATGTATGAGTATAAGAGATTCTAGCATACATCATCGTCTCTTTCTTCTGTAAAGATAATAGATCGAAAAGGGTGCTATATCATATGATGAAAAGAAGTCACAGCAATACTAATCAACAACAACAACAAATGAAGAATAGAGACGAGAAATCATGGACACATCAATTGTTAACTAATCTCTTCTCCGCTGATAAACTACATATTCCAAGTACAAAAACAACTCATTATCGGAATAAGATAACTTATAATCTACCATTGCAATGTACTGATAGTGAGGAAAGTGATAGCGGTCTCTCACTTCTTGCAGATGAGCAACTGAATGAGGTTTGCAAATCGATTAATGATTGGGCAATTGAGAGACAGCAAAGTACTACTGATACACGTCTATTCCGCGAGGTTATGGCAAAGTGCTCAAGAGATGGTTCTATAATGATTCGATTAACAGTTCAAAGATCATCCAATATTGATGACAACAACAATTGGAACAAGGATACCATTCAAGCATTCACAACACATCTAACAACTCTTCATCCAAACATTAAATGTATATGCTACAATGAAACAAACAACAAAGCACGTCCAACAAAAGATGCTCCATTACATTTAATATACGGTAATAACATGTATCTATTAGAACAAACTCCATCCAAAAGATTGCAATATCAAATATCGCCAGATTCATTCTGTGAAGTGAACTTTGAGGTGGAAGATTTGCAATACAAACAGACTGTCAAGTTAATTCAAGAATATCAAGGTGCTATATTAATAGTATCAGGACGAGATATTAATAGTTATGGTCTTGGATTTGGTAGTATACAAAATGAGCAGACTGGACAAAAGGTATTCTCGGAGGTGGTTGCAGTACAGCATTGTCCTCTCGTTGCAAAGGATGCCAAAGCAAACTTTGAACAGTATAAACATGAAGTAAAAGCAACTGTACTACATTTACCAAAAGATGAAATGGCAGACGGTGTATCCAAAGCATTAGAAGAAGCACTTGAACGTCAAAATCATCCGCAAGTAGTGGTAGTAACAACCGGTGGTCGTAAAGGATTACATCCATCATATCTCAACTTCTTAACAAACCACCAATCAATTGTCTGTATCATATACAATAGTTGTTCATTAAATTCATTAACAGTCGATGTTGAGGGATTCATATCAGGTGGATTATACATTGATGATTTTAAATCATATGATTTCTTTGCCGGTACCAAGTATTCAGCTAGTGTACTACGATTATTACGACGATCAAAGACTTTAATATTGCCAATTGGTCCAGCTGGTAGTGGTAAGAGTACATTGGCATCAAGATTAGTTGATAATAGTCCTACTAATATGTGTACGTGGTGGCAAAGAGATTTGGAGTTTGTCAAGTTACGTAATGCAAATGTTGGTATGAATAAGTGCAAGTCTTTATTACATGAAGAGATGTTATCATTCTTGAGAGGTAGTGGTTGTGGTGATGATTCGTCTGTCAGGATATTGGATAGTACAAATGGCAATAGTGGGGCAAGAGCATTGTATTTGAAAGAAGCAAAGCCTGGCCTATTCATCGTCATAGTATTGACCTGTTCAGATGATATAGATCAGAATGATATGGTAGACTTGCTACTAAGTAGAACAATCGATAGATTGGAAGGCGGTGGTGCATTGCATCCATCCTTCCCAACAACAGTAGATGAACAGAGGAAGAAACATTTGGCTATACTAAAGGGTATTGAATATCCATCTAATGATGAAGTTGAGAGGTATAAGAAGGAGTGTCCTCGAACGGTTGTACTTGAGTGTGATATCAGCGATGTATCCAAGTTATCATCACTGCCATTTGAGATATTCATGGGGTGTAGTTTGAGTGATAAGTTACAACAAGTTCTTCAATGAAAGTAGTTCAGCTGTGTCATAATTAGGGACTGATAATATCAGCTAACCAGATACCTTTGATTAGTTTGTATGAGTAACATAGAGTATGTTTGTTGATGTCTCTAGTTTATGATTTGGTTTGTTTCACTAGCCACTCATGGGGAAACAACCGCTGCTGAAGAAGAAGTGGAATGTCGCCATCCTCGTCCAATTCTCCATTGAAGAATTGTGAATAGTAAATACATGTGATGTTATCTTTTGATCGAGTCTCTTCGAACCCTTTTTGCTCTGCTGGTGTGTCAATATCAAACCAATCTGTGTACTTCTTCACCTCAATAGTCGGAGGGCATTGGCTTAGGTTGAACACAGCAACGCAATCATACAATGGAATATCCAAACCCTTTGCTTTGCTCAAAATTGTTTCTGAGTGATCCAGAAACAGCTTGAGATGAACCATTGTGGAGTTGACCTCAAGTTCCTTCAATTTCAAAGCACCCCTTTCATCGTCTGGAGATGAATGGGGCACAAATCGACCTTGAAACTGGCCAGCAGTTGCAACAGTATAAGTCTTACAATAACATGTGACACTATGACCGTTTAACCAATCCGCCCTCTGACAAGCTTTTGAACAATACGCCATGCGGCCACAGCCATTGCATTCCATAACCTCTGTTCTACTCAGTGACTTGTTACAACGGCAGCAGTATGATCCATTCATATCAATGATTGATCTAACCATGTCCAACAACTTCTTGCATTTGGGATTGTTTGTGGTATCGCTTTGCAAGCTAACCAACTTATCCTCAATATTGTGACGCTCATGCCTGATAGCCTTCCAAGTTTTCTTGTGCAACAAAACGTCGTGTACAACTTTCAAAAGATGGGATATATGGTCAAAGAGAGACCGATTACTATGCTGTTTCAAGAAGAATGTAAGTTTTCCATACTTCTCAATGAAACTCAAGCACATATCAATCAACCCCTCACGAACTGCAAAGGCTACTAGGGTGTCTCTCGGGAGATCCTCGCTGGTAGCCCTAGTATCATCTTTACGGGTCACCATGTATGTTGAAAGTTCTAAAATCTTTCCAAGTCCAGCACTGCTAAATGTAGAACTAGATGCATTTATACCGAGGCCAATCATTTCAGTGATAACTTCCTTGTCAACACAGCCTACATCCCGAATTAGGCACCGAAGAAGAACAAAGTCAACTTTCCCCCAGCCTTCAGTCTCCACCTTACGTATCAATCCAGCCACGTATGATGATACAGTACAAGTACGATCATGTAGATAAGTAGTAATAGCTGTCCTTCCGATAGACTGCAGCCGTTCTCTTCCTTCTCTCGTAAACAGTCCAATACCATTTCTAAAATAGACTGTATCGACAAGCTTGCCTCCTGGTGTAATAGATACTGTTCCTACTCCATCATCTCCTGTTTTCAGGGCAGACTTTACTAACAATCCCAAAGCCACCTTTGCCAATGTAGTAACCTTTACACAACAAGTAAACATTCCTATTTCTTCTGGTATTGAACGGCTCTCTACTCCCGAAAATCCCCATTGAACAATAGATGTAAGTAATCCATCATGATTTAGCAGAGCGTCAACAATCTTTAGAAAAGTATGTACTGATGAATTGTTATTGGAAGAAGTGTATGCGGCTAATTCTCTGTTGTGCCGGAGCATATCGTCCAAAGCCCTTTCGTCCCAAAATTGACGCTCCTTGCTTGATAATTCCTTGAATTGTTTATGTAATTGTTTTGCTATTTCTTCATAAGACATACCTGGATTTCTGTCTTTTACAGCCTGACGAGTAGCACTACCATTTGAATATAGAAAGAAGGCTGACATATTACGTCTTGGCCGACCAGTCGTAGTGTTATATACAGCTGTTGTTGTTGTATCACTAGGAGAAGTAGCCAATAACATGTTTGATACCAGCTCAACAAATGCTAAGATTCCCTCTACCCAATGTACATTACTTTTGAAGAAGAGACGTTCCGTATCATTACACATGCATTTAACTAACGGACCAATATTCTCAGCAATTTGTAAACTGCAACTCGGTTCCAAATAACAAGTCTTTATAGAATTCTAATCCATACAGTCGGAGATTTTAAATCACCGCCAATATCACTATGACTAACGTTAGACATAACACCTTGAAAAGTTTCATTTTCACACCGTCCTAAAAAACTAAGAATGTCCGGTAATATTGTGACGTATACAGTTGAAGTCGTTACGTTGTACCTATAATCTAACATTGCTTCAGTAACAGCACTGCCACCCCGCTGAACATACTCTTTTGTATTCTGCAATATTATTGGTAAATGATTAGGATCAATATCGTTATCAGGCATGGGATTTGATGCATAATGATTGATAATTGCATCTCGATCTTTTGCAGCCTTGCGCTGTTTTGTTCTCTTCTTCTTAGCTGATATACGTGCCATGTTTTTACTCTACACTCTACTGCATGAACTGATGGATGTTTGTAAAAACGTGCACAAGATGTGATCTAATTTTTTTGCAATTATGGTATACACTGATGTTATAATCTGGCCAATATCAATATACTACTAACAATTGCGAGTATTAATAACACCAAATCCAATTGGGCTCCTTGCTTGTCTTTGCAAACGTTGGTGCATGTAATAACAATTATTTTTCAGGTTGTACTAGTTTCTGTTTCGTGTTTTACCCTTCGTGACAGTTAAGAGTATAAAATTATTAACAGGATTAAACACACTTTCTAGCCGTCTAATTGCCTAAGCTGGAGCAATAGTACTAAATCGAGTTGATCAAACAACGGGAGATATTGTTGTTGAGTAATCCATGTAGCACTCTGTAGCACTTTACTATCTAAATTGTTATTTGTACCGATACGGTAAAAGCATCAAATCTGTGTAGATACAGAGTATGTAATACGATAGAGAAAACCAATTTTGTGGTTAGAAGATGTCAGACACATGATCGGAATATACCCAGTCAATACATCTACATGGTGGCAGAATGTAGCACAAACGTTAGCTGAAAGCATCAATTGACAGCCAAACATTGGAAACCCGCCAACATGGGGCTGTAGAAAGTATGATGGAGGCGCCGAAAAACATGCTGTGAGTGTTCATTGCCCTCTTATATATTCATACAATGGCAAACAACCACTATAAAAGCATTAGGTGATGTCATACCACCACTTGATGGCCAAACGATGGTTGGCTTGATTTTTTGATTTTCACCAGATCTGAGGCGAGAAACCCTCCAGCATGGGGCTGTAGAAGTATGACGGAGGCGCCGAAACACATGCTGTGAGTGTTCATTGCCCTCTTGTATATTCATACAATGGCAAACAACCAC
>Ga0214481_100783_pt1 | contig 15060 bp, 7 predicted proteins | sample M1_20Mar14CPVII9_4_FD_165057 | JGI IMG/M metagenome (GOLD analysis project Ga0214481, IMG submission 165057) | Marine eukaryotic communities from Monterey Bay, California, United States - M1_20Mar14CPVII9sort6BwellG10 | ecosystem: Environmental > Aquatic > Marine > Unclassified | place: USA...
GTCATCATCACTATCTTCATTGTCATGATTCATATTACATAAAAAAATGTCCTTTGATAATTGGTTAGAATAGGATGCAGTTTAGATCGAATGCGTATCAGTATATCAGAATTGCAATGAGTATATGAAATCAACGCAACCATAATACCTACACCATCAAACTTTGTATTGATCACCACAGACTCCAACATACTTCTAGACTTCACCAACTTTTTTGTGCACATGATGTGCTCGTTTTTGTAAGTATAAATAACATCACATCGCCCCAAAAAACATACTCACCGGAGTACCTTTTGCAGCTATTCAAATACTTGCTGCCGCCGGCAACTGCCGTGTTATCCGCAGGTACTAACCCTAATACTAAACACGCTCAAAGCTGCGCAAAGTCAAGCTACAAGATGCTATCATTGAGAAGTGAATTGATGGGAGTCCTTTATAACTAAATGGGAAAGTATGTATTGTTATTCTTTATATCACTTATCTTCTATGCTATGCACTCATTGGAAGACCAATTAACAGGATAATCATGCCGTATACAACACACAGAAAACAAACTTTTATACCATCATATCCAGTACCCGGCGGCTCGCTCGTTTTTGTTCAAGATCGAGGTCGAGTTTTACCACTTCATTTTTCGCATTTACCGATTAATGACATAATGGATGATGATGAATACAGTGAAGATAGCTTTGAGGAAGGGTCAACATGTACAGAGTTCATATTGTTGATTTCAGCATGTGCAGATTTCATATTTGTATTAATCAATACGATAGTGGTATCAACATTCTGTGTATCACTTATCTTCTACACCCATCGATATGGCTTTGGTTTAGTAGCAATTATTTGTTCTGCAATCACAGCGAAATCAATGGCAGTGATTTGGCAATATTACAAGGATAATATACGTGGTAATACATTGAACATGCAGTATTATACATCAATTACTACATCATTTGCAAAAGTTAATCGAAGTATGTGTCTAATGGTACTGTGTTTGGGCTTCTTTATGATAACTCTTTGCAATGCATCAACTTCAGAGTATCAATTAACATTAACTACAAGGAGAGCCTGGCCTACAATGGGCACTAAACATCAACCACAATACCAACCATCAACAAAACAACAATTAATTAAATGTCCAACAACATGCCAATGCAAACTTTTCATATGGGATATAATATCATACTTTAAATATAAATATACAACTAATCAAGTAAAAGAACAAACAATCGAAGGATTGGGTGGAAAGAAGTTTATTCGGATACAACCAAATACATTATTAGAACGATGGTATCCCCAATTAAGAAGAGGATTATTAAAACCTGATAAGTGTGCCATATGTGGATATAGTTGGGATGATCATTTAACATATTGGGATTATTTGAAACAAAAGAAACGAGGTTTATCTGACTTTGACAAATACATGAATGCCGAATTGAATAAGAAGGGTAAATCATACACAAGATATGTACAAGAAGTGGATAATAACAAATACAAACATAGAAGTAAGGTAGGAGGGAAAGAAGTTAGACAGTCTTATGATGGGAGTGTAACTTTCTTGGTGGAGCCCTATCCATCACCTAAAGATGGCAGCATTAAGATGAGTATTGGGTCAGCATTACTACTTGCTATGGCAAGAATACAAGCGTTATTAAAGATTGAGGACTTAATATGGCTCAATAGGACAGAAGAATTAAAGTCTTAAAATGATTAATTAGTTATTCTTTACAATATGTTTCATCTAATGAAGATCGTTCCAAAAATAACCCAACAAGTCTGGTGTGCTGATACTGTTCTTTACACCCTGTTTTGTTTGATCCTCATGTGCACCTAATTGGCTTAACTTTTGAATCTTCCTGAGACCAACACTAGGACATAGATCTTCCTTACCGGCATCTTGCACTTCTAATGATGAGTCTAGACACAGTAGTTCAAAGCGGAGAGATAGTCTTATCCGAGCAAACCTGATACGAAGATGATGCAGTTGATAAGTTAGAGAGATGATATGATCATGTTGCAAGTAGATAAAATTGGTTAAAAAGACACACGTACCATGTGATACCGTCCTTCCCAGCTCGAAGTGGAACCCACTCCTCAATTTGACCACCACTACCCAAGGAATCAAGGTTCACGTCAGCTCCTCCAAGTTCAACATCACTCATAAACTTCTTTTCATAAACAGTAATCTGAAGACATGTTGGTGCTCCCTTGAATAAGGATTCTCTATCTGTATCATAACTTTTACCCTCACAGTCCACATCCTCGGGTAGAGGGAATCTAAAGCGTACCAAGCTACCCCATGATGCAGGTGCATGTGGGCCTGAACTCTTGGATATCTTCCTTGCTTGTGTACAAGCACTGTCAAGTGACCGAGCCTTGTGATTGAGAGGAGCAGATGAGCCGTGACGTTTTAATCGAAGTAGTGCATATGCCGTGAGAGATGATGTGCCACTGGGAGATGTAACATTCTTCAGATCAAGGAGCTCCACTTGCACAAGTGCAAGGAATCGTTGGGGTAGCTCTAGACGGCGGAACAAGTGATTTCCATACAGATGTTGTCGAATGCTATTGTCATAAGGAGACGGCTCCATTAAGAAACCCTTCCTCATTTGCAAATCACCACCAGCATCACGCTCCCATGCCGGGTGTGCTGAACAAAGTGCCTTTGTCAATGTGATACCACCTTTCATTGAGCTCCACAAACCGAGAAGATGAAGACCTCCAGCCGAACGGATGATCTTCTCACATGAGCTAGCAATCAAACCCACATTCAAGGCTTGATATCTACCCCGACCAAGAGCTGCACTCGCAGTCTCACCTGATCTTGATTCAAGTGCTTCTACCTCCCACGGATCGACAAATCTATACCGAGACTCGGTATTCGGATGGCTTGCTGCATAACTCTTAGGTAGTGACAGATCACTGGATGTTATAGGCTCGACGACACGCATTAATTCCATCAACTTGAGCCTTTCAATTGCCTTGGCTTCGTCGTTTCCTGTTTCATTAGCCATTAGCCACTTGATAGCATCATGCTTGTCAAAGAGAACAACAATAACACTATTTCCTGCCTCGCCTACTCTTAGTGTACGGAAGTCTACTCCAGAACCGGACTGGATCATTCGTCGTATCATAGTATCACCACGGATTGTAGATGGTACTACTTCATCAGGCGGTACTTCAAATTCAAGTGCAGGCATGGGCGATGGTTCGTCATTTTGATTGAGTAATGGTACTACTTCATCGACAATGTCGATCTCTCTTAATCTAACCCAATTAAGAAGTGGACTGACCATTCGAGATGCAACATCTTCTTTGTCATCTTCCCCGAGTGAACCTTCGGATAAACTATCATCGTCGATATCCATGCTTGGAAAAGACGACGACTTGACCTGCTTGTCATTATCAGAAGTGACCCCAGCAGTATCATCATCATCTACGGCAGCTGCAACGGCACACAACTGCTTTCGAAGTTCTGTCAAAAACATGAGCTGTGCAAACAAGCCAAACTTTCTATGGAGATTAATCTCTCTGCTCTTATGAGGTAGGAAACAATCATCAACATCGGTCACCACTAGCTTCTTCTTGGAACTCTGAAAGTTGAAGAGTTGGGCCTTGGAGTGAAGAGCCATTTTGTGGAAGAGGAATGCGTTGGGTGAAGACTGTATACCCTTCTCACTTATAATGCCCTTGACAGGAGGATCACTGAATCTCAAGTCGAATGGCAGCGAGTCAGATACTTGGTGTAACAGCTTGACTAGCGTAGCAAATGGACCAAAGGACCCACATCGGAATCCAGAATCTGTAAGGCGAACAATGGCATGCTGAACAACATCATCACGCTTTACAATCTTCTTCTTGGGAGCTGGCGAGGTGGGTGGGTCTGGCGGAGGAGCGTCGATGGTAGTGGCAGAACTTCCTGCTGTTTCATCATAGTTTGTTTGCGGTGTTGGTTCGGTAGGAACAAGATTTGTCTTGAAACTCAAGGTGAATACTCCAGGATCTTGGGAATGAGGACGGATGAGAAATTGACCCGTCTTGCCATCTCTTAGCATTTCAGTTGCCTCTTCACGGCGACAATCAACCAAGAACTCCCATCCTCCGCTCGTCACGCCATCAATGCCATCCACAATGGTTTCATTAACAACTATGATTTTCATACTTCGCCACATATTCTTCCCAGCATCAAAGTCTGTTGGACAGTCAGGTTCAGCCTTAATCAATGTCTCTAGTGTATGATGACATCGTCCCCAGGCGGCAACTGCAAGACCGACACGTACAGCAAGTAATGTCTCCTTGGCCGCAATGGCTGACATGTCAAAGGCACCACCACGTTTAAGCCAAAGACATAGTTCTAGTTGCCAAATGACACTTGAGGATTCTCTTCTAGCCCACAAACTTGACGTATAATACCTAGTATCTCTATTGTCCACAATAGTATCATTCGAGAAACCAAGGAATTCCGAGCTGCTCATTTGGCATGATGCAGCATCCCGGACGAGATCTTCTGCTAAGTCACCCCTTCCAAGCATGCATTGTATTATCACTGAAAAGACAATCCGTTTTGGATGACTTGTAGAAGATAGTAACTCCAACGTTTGCTCTAATATATCAGTTTCGTTCACCCCAAAGGATGTACTTATCTCGGAGAGTGATTTCAAGATGGAATTGAGAAGTCCTTGACTATCACAAGCGTTGTGAAGCACTTCAGCTGCCGCAGTTGGTATGATTGGATAATCACGCTGGGCAAAGTCTTCCATACTTGGATAGTTAGGCTCACCATCAAAGCTACTTATTATTCTTGCAAGCTCACGAACAAACCTCCGTGCGGCAACAATATGGATGAGTCTTACTCTCCATTCATTCCACAGTCCTGGACAGTTTGGAATGTTGAAAGTCTGTTCCTTTTCAGCTACATCAGCCACTGTATCATTAGTAGGACGGGACGTTGACACTGCTGCCATTGTCTGACTTCGCTTTTGTGGGGCAGCGTCAAATGAATCGAATATCGATGATGACATTGGATCGGCTGGTGGAGGCTTGGGCTTTGACCTTGGAGGAGCTGCATCAAACGAATCAAAGATAGAAGATGACATTGGATCAGCTGGTACCTGCTTGGGGGTAGTTTTTGGTTTAGGAGGCGCAGCATCGAATGAGTCAAAGATAGAGGATGACATCGAGTCGGATGCTGGTGGTTGCTTGGCCTTCGGCTTGGGAGGTGGGGCATCAAATGAATCAAAGATTGACGAAGACATTGAGTCGACCTGTGGCTGAGCAGCTTGTTTTGGTTTAGGAGGAGGTGCATCAAACGAGTCAAATATCGATGACGACATTGTTGTTTGAGGCTGTTGAGGCGCCGCTGCCTTTGGCTTGGGAGGTGCTGCATCAAACGAGTCGAAAATTGATGATGATGTGTCATTTGACGTTGTCTTCTTTGCAGTTTGGGCAGTTGACCTCTTGCTCTTCCGTTTGTTCTCTTCTTCTTCTTTGTATTCAGGATCGGCAACCAATAGAACACGCATGGATGGAATCTCAATTCCACATCGGCTTAATGCTCTTGAGACGAGCAAGGCAGATGTCCACAGGACTCGTTTCTTGGGCCTCAATCGTTTCAACAATCTTGGACTTGAGCAGAAGTTGATGATCTTATTTGCCTTTTGAAGAATGGTAACATCATTTGAGGTGCTTCTTCTACTAGGAAATACTGGCGGGAAGGGTACATCTTCCATCACACTGCCCTTATCACAACTTGCTGGCATGTGGGAGAGACGTAACTTGGCCTCACTTGGTCGGTTGAGCCAGAGCAGTTGCAAAGATTCAAAGCAAACATCTCGTTCATCGGGAGGATCTTTCGGTAGAAGGACACTACGAGCACTCTTGCCCAGCTTGGGTTCCCAGCAATCAAAATCAATGGTCTCATCTTCTACCTCGTCTGTCACACCAGTACTGCCAAAGCCACCACCACCGCCCATACTACTCAGATTAAACCCACCACCGATGGTAAGAGCTCCACTGCCGGCAGAAGTAGATGGTGATGATTTGGGAGCATTATCCATCAGTCTAGCCACGAAGAAGGCAAGAGATAAATCATTAACCTGTGACTTGATCACATCTAATGCAGTCTTTATCATTGGCGGCTCGGCTAGTAAGAAGAATGATGCCGCGGATACATACTTTCGTTTACGAAGTAAGCTGTAGGCATTCTTCTCGGCAAGATTCCGTCCTCGTTCGGATGAAAAGTCATTGTCCATGATGAACTTTAAGAACTTCTGACCTTGATCGGATCTGTCAGTGGCAGCAATAGCACGGAGCTTCTTCATGTTACGCATGGCAACATAGTACAAGGCACAATCCATTACACTCTTTGTCGACTTGTACACTGTCTGGGCAATTTCTTCAGCAACCGAAGCGAGTACCTTTGATGATCGGACCCAGTAGGGTATACCGACAGACCGAGCTGTCTCCCAACTAAACTTTTCACCCTTGGAAGTACGACATTGCTCAAGAAGTTTTGCTTGGCTGTTACTCATGAGTGCTGATAACATGGCAGCCGAGGAAATCACTTCGGACTTAGTCTTAGTGACTGAATCAACTGAAGGCGAATGTCTTGGACTTGGAACCATCGTCGGTCTTCCACCCTCATACGAGGGCATTGCGTTGACGACTGGCGCTGTAGAAGTACTAGATGAGTCTGTCTTGCTTTGAGCAAGTCGACGCATCAATGAAACACAGAACAAACATCGCTGAGATGATGCATCGAGACCCTTGAAAGAAGGCGGCTTAATCATGACATCCCCAATCGCCCAAATACAATGAATCTCGTCACTATTCAAGTCCTTAAGTGGGATTGGCAGTGGCTTCTTGTCATCGCTTTCATTGCCTGTCTTGCTTTTTGATAATGACATGGCTAGCATGAACTCTCTACTCCGATGTGTCCCGCTTGCCTTCTTGGATTGATTATCATCGCTTGAGGCATTATTTCTTGATAAAAGAGCCGCTTGTAACTCGGAAAGTAGTATTTCTTCCTGTGACATGGGCTTTGATTCGCTTGTGGGCTTGAATGATAGGGCGGCTATTAAGTTGGCCGATGTTTCAGCAGGCCCTTGGGCATCATTATTATCACTATCAGAAGTCAAGACTGTCTTGTCATTAACAATACGGAATGGAGCATTAGGCAATGAGCCATGACAACCATCCCATGAAGGTCGTGTTGATTCGTCTGGGTTCATCCATTGTGACAACCAACTGTACAAGCCACGGACATAGCTCTTTAAGGCTAACTGAGCACCATCTTCTTCTGTACAAATACTAGCCAATATTGATTCTGGGTGCCAATCACACTTCATTGTTTTATCATGTTCATCATTCTGTAATACAATACTACGCAGTGCCGTAACCAAATGAGGGAATGCATTGAGAGGATTACCACTACACAATTGTTCCTTGTAAGAAAAGGCGGCAATTGGTTGCCGTGTGACCTGTATTCCAGATCTGTGATAAACTAGTGCCGAATTCTCAGTGAATATTACCAACCATGGCAAGGCGTCAACAAGTCCACTTGATATCCATTCGAAATCAAGTATAGGATCATCGGTGCATAATGTTTCACTGGTATAATCCAATGGTGATTGTGTACTTCTTTCATTATTGATATTCATTGATTGAGGTAGTGCTGACCATACAGTCAACTCTCTGCACCCGGTATCTTGTTTCATACATCCAAATAATTCTAATGAAAATGGCTTTAGTGTAAAGGGATTGTCTCGAGGATCGTGCTTCTTGCCATCACAAGCACTTAGACCATAGCTGTTGAATATGTTGGGGTAATGACGGAATGATGCAGTAATGACTGATTCGCCAGAAGCATCATTTGAGTTAAAGCTGGTAGTCTCGATGAAAAGGAGAGAGACGCTACCGTCACAATCATGAACGGCAACTAACCATCCCTTCCCTGTCGAACTTATGTATGATATTGACTTGACTGTTGATGATGAGCCTCCGTCTTTGTCTAAGGAAATCGAGCCCATCTCCTCAAATCTTGCATTCTCAGGATCGATGTCTAGTATGGCTTCTAAACGTGCCACCTTTATTACTCTTCGTTGACCAGGGACAGCCCATAATATGAGAGCTCCACCATACATCTTGGCTGACACGGTCGCTCCCTTGCCAAAGTTCCAAGGTACCAACAACATTGGTGTAGCATCATAAACATTGGAGGGAGAGGAGGAATCCACCATGGCATCACGAACAATAGCAATTATTCGGCCATATCCCTGTTGGATTTCAGAATCGGCACCCACTTCAACAGTGGCAACACTGCCGCCGCTTCCCTTGTTTGTAACTCGATCGTTGGCAGATGATTTAGACTCTGATGAGGCAGTGGGCTTGATCCGACGACTTCCAGAGCCGCCAGAGGATCCGAGTGTTGATGTCTTTCTTCTACCACGACCCCGTCTAAACCTCATGAGGAGTGGTGCTCCATATGAATCAAATCCAATCTGTCTAACAGTCCCAATAGCTTCCTCGAAATTCATACCTTCCAAGCTCACATCATTCACTGCCAACAGTTCATCACCTATTGCAATCACTCCCAATCGTTCCGCAGGGAGGCGTCCTCCAGATAATGGATCTGTGGGGTAGGTTAAGTAGGAAAGGTATGATGTATTAGACATACGAAACGAACACATCTCATGCACATTTTCAAAAAACACATGATATGCACATTTTAAAAGCTTACGTTTCTTGAATGAACCAGTGACAGCAGGCATGCCCTCCATTGCAGGAGATTCGAGACGTAATCCCAAGCCGAAATCAGGATGAGGTAGTATCGATACTTCATACTCAGTCCTGCTTCTAGCGGTATTGTCACCGAAAGATTGAGCATCTAATGAATTGTGTTCATCCATTAACAATCCACCACCATCTATATCACAATAATCGGAATCGATACTACTACCTCGGCTCATATCATCATCTTCATCATTGAATGGATCATAGGCCGGCATTGGAGGTTCTAATGCACTCCATGGAGGTGGCATTTCATAAACAATGAGTGTTCCGCCCATCGCAGCAACTAAACGTGGTGGTCCCCCGTAATTCTCGTCAGGCCACCAATGTAAGCTTGATATGGCATGTTTGTCAGAGTTGGATGATGATGAATGGGGTTGGTTGGGAAGGGTTAGTGAAGGTAGTGATAGTGGAAGGGGTATCAGACTGAGATCTTGGAATGTTCGAACATTTGTAACACTTCCATTTGTTGTCTCATCTAAATTCACAGCACCGTGTTTTCTCCAACACAAATCAATCGACCGACGGTCTAATGAACTTTGAGCACATAATCGACTGCCTGATTCATAATCTAGACAAGCCTGTGGAAGATCAGCTGATAGAACCTTCCTCTTCTCCTCTGGCATCATCATGACAAGACGTGTTGGTGCACCAAACTCCATAGCGCCAAAGTCCTTATCACCCCACAGTGGCATTTCAATTTGTGTCAAATTACTATCAATACAGGAATGTGATGATGTTAGGCGTAATTCAGACGGGGGCATGTGTGAGCCTCCCAAGTCAGATCCATCACCTAGCCATCGGGGTGCAGAGGAAGTTTGTGCCGGAGATCCAACCCCAACAGATGGTGGAATAGAGCTCAAAGGATTGGATGATAGCTTGGTCTTGTCTTGTCCACCCTCGCTAGGACTTCCAACACTTGAACTCCTACTCCTCTTACCACCGCCCTTAACATCAGGCTCCCAAGGATCCCACGTGGGCCAAATCCCTTCTACTTCCAATTGACATTCACCATCATCAAACACGACATTTTCATTAATCGATCCAGGCGGTAGAATAGCCGCCACGGACTCAAAGTGAGCAGGTAGTGCATCATCACCACCCGTTTTCATATAACTCAATCGACTCAGTCGTAATGCGGGGAATGTATTCCGAAAGGTTAACTCGGCAATCCATGCTCCGGCATGTGTACCCGGGACAGAATGTGAGGGGAATGATGACGATGGTGGTGGTACGCCACGATGATTCTTAGTATTGGCCAATAGAGCACGGTTAATCCCACCCGACGTATCCGATGTCATGGAGGCATTGTCATGATGTGATGATGAAGAATGATTAGATGAATCCATAACCTCCTTTGGTATCGGTGTTAATGTTTGTTGATCCTTCTTACTACCACTGCCACTATTATTCCCACTACTAGTCGGACTTGAATCTAAATCACCCAAATTGGCAGCACTAATACCCCTAACCCAATCAGCTCTACTCTTCGGCGGTGAATTCCAATGCATTAATTGACGCCAAGAATTTTGACTAAAGATACGTACTGAACAATCTGTGGAACATGTAGTTAATAGTAAGTCATTCCCCTCCTCTTCTTCGTCGTTATAGGATGAAGTATTATGACTTGATGATGATGTGATGGTACCGTATCCACGAAAGGCTAAACGTGATACGGGTGCAGAGTGAACTAAGAATTGTGCTGGTTTATATAGTATTCCCTGCTTTGTTGTAGGAGATACTGGAATTGGAGGATTGCTACTGGTTGTTAACTTTGCAGTGACGTTGGTAGTAGAAGTAGGAGCCGCAGAAGCATCTCCAAATACATTTTCCAACAAGCCATCATCCGAAGTACTCCTCTTCTTCACTATTGGTGGTGGCGATGAATGTTTAGAAAGTGGTTTAGGTCCTGACAATGTCCGACGATGCATGGGTGGTTTCCCTCCTCCTGCAACAGTTGTTTTCTTATCTTCTGCAGCTGTAGTTACCCTACTGCCATCATCCCAATCACGAACAAATGTCCGCACGCCAAATGGATATGGCACACCCACACCCTCCCCTCGTAACGATACTGCAATGGAACATCCATCACCAGATATGGATGCATGTTCTATTATACTTCCTTGTAATGTATGTGTCCATAGTAGGAATGCCTCTGGTGGTACCTTGTTGTTACTGCCATTGACAGTAGAAGCAGAATCCGAGGGTAATGAAAAGTCATATACGGCAAGCTGATCACGATGGACAATTAATAAACGTTTTTCAGTCATTGATGCACATATCATTACTGCACTCCCAATATGCTTCTTCTCGTCATTTCCGTCTTCGTGTGTTTCATTATTATTCATCTTGGGTAGTGGAGGTTGACCATCATTCGTTAATGGATAGTTAGTTTGATTACCATTGCCATTGTTTTTAGGTGGTGATGAAGTATTGCTACCACCCGTACTGCTCAAAGTAGGAGCAGCAGCATCACAAGAAGAAGTAGATTTTGCATGGCTTCCCTTTCTGTAGAAGCAAACTCCATCCCCAGCAGCTCCTGTACAACTCCCTTCACTCCTTGCAACACTCTCTTCACTTAATCCCAACCCCATTAAAGAAGTATAGCCAAAAACTTCACAAACATTCACAACACTACCAACTAACCAACGAAATTTACCATATGCATACTTCATTGGATTAGCTACCATTGGATAGAATGAATATATACTACCGTAATTTGTACAGAGGTAAATGTATCCGTTTGTTGGATGGGATGTTATTGCTACTATTTCTTGATTTGGAGTTCTTTTAGATGTTTGATTAGATTTGGGAGTGGATGGTTGATTGAATGATGGAGAAGTGTTGTTGTTGTCAAGGTAGCGCTTTTGAAATGGCACACGTGTTCGAGAATGTATACCCAATATATAACATCCCAACTCTTCTTTATTATCTCCTACACTACCACTTTCTACACTGCCATTCTTAGCAGTAGCCAATTGTTGAGAAATAGAGTTATTAACAACAGTAAATATAACCTCCATACCTTTATAACAAAATGATGTAAATAATGCTGAACTTTCTTCCACTACTTCTTCATCATCTTTAACTGTTGTTTCTGATATATTCTTCATCTTCCCAACATTATTAATGCTAGCTGACTGTTTGGAAGTTTTCACTGCACTATTATTGGAGAGATGATGATGAGAGTTATTAACTAATCCAGGATTGGCAAATGTAGCACTACGAATACTACGTTCACGAACTATTTTTGTACGTTTGTCACCCTGGCCGGGTGTGCCTATATATGATCCACTACCACGCCCAGTAGGTGATGTACCATACCCACTATTGTTAGGAGAGAAGGCAGATCCGAAGCCTGTACCTCGAGGTGTACCAAATGTTGTAGCTGAGCCATGGAGTGATGATGTGAGGCCTGGTGATATTAATGAATTTGATATACCTCCAGAGTTGGGTGGGTTTGTTGCTTGTTGTTGGTTATTGTTTGCCATTGTCTATATAAATATTGCTGATGCGTATATTGCAGTAAAAACTGTTTTTTTTTTGTTGTGAGAAAGTGTACAGAGTGTGTACTTTTTGATATGTTGCCAACTAATTAACGACAAATTTCAATATGGTAGACAATCTTATCCTTTGTTTAACATAGCATAGAAGCGGCCATAGACACCAACTTTCGTCTGATTTGAGTGCTTTTATCGTATCATATATCTTCATATAGCGTATTTTTATACATTCGGTACAAAAAGCAACTCTCCCCTCTCTTGGTAAAAATAGACGGCGCAGCAGCTAGCGGCAGTAACGAGTGAGTGATTAGCAGCTATATTGGTAAAAAGAAGGTATATAAACTCGGTATGTATGTTTTTGGTGCCGATATCACGCAGAATTTCTATTTGTGCACATCATGTGCACAAAAAGTTGGTGCATCTCAATATTATGTTGTATTGATGGGGTTGGTTCATTGCAATTCGTATGTTTATGGTATACCTTCTGGGCGCAAATGTTAAAATGGCGTTGAATAATGTTTGACACTTCTGAATTGATAATCCATAGAACCCTTTCTAATTAAACTTTATCGATACTTATATAAGTAATCAACGACAACTAAAGACAGAGAATATGGAGGATGCAAACCATCAACAAGATGATGGTATTGACATAAATAATGATAAAGATAATGATAACAATGAAGAGGAAAGTTATATTGAAGAGGATAGCGAAGATGATGAAGATGAAGAGGTGGATTTAGACAAGGACATATTTGAAACGCTCAAACAGAATGATCCAACTGTTACCGATCTGCAGGTAGTGTTAAATTGTTATTTTAATGGTGATAAATCTTTCTTCCATGATATTGATTGGAAAGAGCATGGGTATTTTATAGCCAACAATACACAACTCAAGAGGATTCATATATTCTATCGGATATCAACGTCGGTGAGTATCTGTCGATCAAATTACATTTTGGGAGAGGAAGAGGAGTTAAATCTACCTACAAGACAGCAACTACAAGACTTCTTCTCGTGTATTTATCAAAATAGATCTACTAAGGTATTGGGTTTTAGTTCAATTGGTATTAACGATGAGTTCGGTAGGAGTTTAATTGAAGGACTTAGCGGACACCCTAGTCTCGAGAGATTAGAAATTGATAATGGTAGATTGGGAGAAGCATCGGGTGGTGCAGTGCAATAGGGAAAGTATTGAAACATCCGAGGTCCAACGTGAAGGGTCTTCGTCTTTCCTATTGTCACTTTGATGATGATAGACTTGGTATTGTGTGTGATGCATTATTGGGCAATACTAAGATGAAGAGTCTATGCCTTAAAGGCAATACACAAATTACCTCGACAGGATGGAGGGCACTTTCAAATGTTCTGCAACATCCAAATTGCAAATTGACCAATCTTAATTTGGGTTGGACCAAAATAAATGATGAGGGAGCAATTATTGTGGGTGGTGCTTTGAGTGGCTCATCTGTGAAGTCTTTAAATCTGTCATTTAATCACTCTATCAGTAGTACTGGCTGGCAGACGTTTATCAATCAGCTATCACAATCTTCGGTAAAAGATCTTGATCTAAATGACAATAAGATGGATGATACTGGTTTAGAAGCACTGGCTAATATTGACACATTAACATCCTTGGATGTGAGTGGCAACAAGTTATGTACCCCATTGGGCTGGCGGTCCTTCTTCAACTCATTACGAACGAGGGGGGCTAAGTTGGTGAAGCTTGGTGTATCTAGCAACAATATTGGGGATTCAGGTATAGCTATTCTTGGCAATGTATTAGGTAATATGACTACATTGAAAACACTCAAAATAGGTTGCATGTCATTCTCAGATGATGAGCCTGACAACATCACTACACAAGGATGGCAAGTATTGTTTACAACGTTACAGGATTCCGATTTGGACTTAGTTAAGCTTCACCTCATTAAAAACAACATTGATGATGAGGGGATACAACTTTTGATGAGGTTGGTTACAAGTATGAGTTCTCTAAAGCATCTTAGTTTGAGTTGTAACTACTCTGTGACGCCTACTACAAAGTCCCAACTTTGCATTAGAAGAACTTGATTCAAATTACAATAATATCAATGATGACACATTGATTGCCTTGACAAATGCCTTGATAAACAACAAGACGTTAAAACGACTTTGTATTGAAGAATATTCTGACGAACAAGATGATTTTGGAACAAGTATCATGGATACCTACAACTCAAACCACACACTTCAGGATCTTTGTGATTACATATCTGATGATGATATTAAATCTTATTTAGAATTAAATAAAAACGAGGACAAAGTTGAAGTTGCACGTCAGAAGATTCTACAAACCCACTTCTCTACCAATGAAGACGATGACTCTTCAAAGATGCAAGAGCTCCTTGACATGGAATTGGAGATAATGCCTAGTGTTATTGCTTGGATTGGGAGGCCAACACCTATAAATTGGAAAGGAACGAATGTATCTGGATTGTCAACTATGTTCAATATACTGTGCAGACTTCCAGATCTGTTCGATTCAAGTACTCAAAAGTTTGTGGGGAAGAGGAAGAGTAAAGCTTATCTCAACACAGAGGAGATTAACATGTCTGATACCTTAGCTTAGTTTAAGTTTAATTCTCGCAATATCTAGAGAAACATGCTGGGAGTGTTCATCACTTTGTTATACATATATACAATGCCAAACAAGCACTATAGTAGCAAGCCTACATCTCTGAGGTACCACTTGATGGCCAAACGTTGCCTGGAAGTCTGCAGGATATCC
>Ga0214481_100785_pt1 | contig 15042 bp, 5 predicted proteins | sample M1_20Mar14CPVII9_4_FD_165057 | JGI IMG/M metagenome (GOLD analysis project Ga0214481, IMG submission 165057) | Marine eukaryotic communities from Monterey Bay, California, United States - M1_20Mar14CPVII9sort6BwellG10 | ecosystem: Environmental > Aquatic > Marine > Unclassified | place: USA...
GGTATCGTCTAACGGCGGCGTTCCTCCATCAGCGATGGTGACAGCAGTATCTTGTAGGGGGCTTGGGTCAACCATTGGTTTAATGTCCGTATCAGACATCTTGCTAATAATATCCTGCATTTGATATTTGTTGGTTTACTACGTCGGGTTGTTCACGGTTGATGGTTATGATGCTGGCCAATTCCACCCAATTTTATTATTGTGCCACGGTATGTCTGAGATAAGGATAGGGTTATATATACGACTCCCTCAGTTACCAGATAGTAGACCGCAAGTTACTATTCTTCTGCATGCGATGTATGGTATAACATTAATTAATTGAATAAACCTGCTCCTCCCATAGAGCGGGACTGTTAATCTATCAAGTGAATGGTCTTACAATTCGCTATCATCCGTAGTCTAACGTCGTTAGAGACAGATTACAATATATGCAGTACAAACTACAATCAACTAGACAACGTCTATTATTCTTCTTATTCTTCTAAACTATAAGCTCATTATTCCCTGATGAACCTTCGTCATAAGACCAACACCAATTGGATGCGTATCTCCAGATTCGGCTGCACGGAATCCTGTCATAGAACACGCGTGATGTAATGATTGCTGTTGTCGTTATTACGGGATGGCCAATCAATTTCATTCCAATATAAGTTATGGTTGGACGCAAGATTGATATTCATAACACCCAAGATATTGCGGAAGTAATTGACGCCAAATCCAGGCTAGTTTTACTGTAGAAGCATAAACGGCGAGAAAACTGTGTTGTAGTATACATTAGGGAAGTCTTCTTCATACCCGAATCTCAATCTCAATAATCTTCTTGTGTCAATAGAATATTGTTGGTTTAATAACTCCCCGTCCTCGCTGTAAATAATGGGATTGATCACATCATATACGTCACTAATAAACCAATCAAAATGATTGCGTGATGCTCTGAAGATATTAAATACGCCATCAGCAATAGGCCCATATACCATTTGTAACCAATTGATGTATGAAAACAATGCAAGTAGTTCCTCATATTGATCTTCACGTAACATCTCCCCATTATATCTTAAACCAATAATTGACCCCGGTGTACGAATTAATTCCAATAATTTTGGCAATGATGTAATCCCATACTCATCTAATGCCACTAATGTTTCATTGTGTGTCGAATTACCAAATAATTCGTGTAGTATGTGTGTATATGCACACTTCTGATAATCACGTATCAAACCCGACTTGTTGTTTTGTACCTTAAGCTTGTCAACGCTAGTGTAGTTGGTTGCCCTATTGTTAATGGCACAAGGAGGTGTGATCACAATGTTGGGTGGAAGGCTGGCCTCATCCGTAGTATTACCAGTCAGACAGGTCGCAATGGGGGGATTTCCATTATATAGTAAGTTGTTGATGTCCATTTCACGTTTATTATTTGCTTGCATGGTTGTGCGTAGATGTCGAGAGATACTATAGCACCAATTGATGTCGAAGTGCGCAATGTTATTGCTCTCTTCTGTTGCAAATTAATTCTAAGACAATCCGAGTTCAGTAGGTAGGCCTGCGAGACTGTTAATCTCTTACAGAACGTGGCTGGTTCTGTATTCTATAATTGTACTGTATTGCGTTGGACAAGGTTATCCATCAGCCCAATAGCAGTAGTCCTTTACCACGTCGAACAAGGTTATTCGGCAGCCTAGCAAAGCCAGTAAACTAGAGGTTAAGAAGGGGGAGATTCCAAATCTAGCTAACTGGTATCCTCCCTATAATGTTCACTCATATTTTCAAATAAGTTCCAAACAAGTTCCACTAACAAATTACTAAGTAAAAAATTGCAAAAAATAGCTCTAAGACACACTTCGCTATTGCAATGAAGATATGGCTTCCACGCTATATAACCTGGATGGCGCTAATCCTCATATTCTGCTGATTAGTGCCATCCACTTTATATGTACTGTTTCCTATGTAGGAATATAGATATTTAGGTGTGATCACTGCCAATTTTGGCCAGAGCGAGCTAGGCTATGATAAAGTTCCACCACCCCCTCCACCCCCTAGGCTGCTACAGTCAACGTAGGATATCTCGGCTTCTATTGCTCAGAATTGGACAAAAAGTGGCTCTATAGCGAGCTGAGATCAAGATCTTTCATGTGATATATTCAGAATTTGACTGCGGTCATGATGAGATAGGCCGCTTGTCCTCATTCCTACTGTCGGAGCGGCGATTTTGGTTAACAGGTATCCCGTTATAAGGTTCTGAAAAAAGGTCAATTTTGACTTTTTTACTGCAATAGCATAGTAAATCACTAGTAGCTAAATGAGGACGTAGCGACGGCAATATGGCAGATACAAACAGTGGACCACCGCTGCATCCTCGAGTAGGTCCCTATGAACAATATTGCAGCATATAACTAGTGTAGAATATAACTGTAGCGCCGACAATTAGCTTAGATAACTAGTACATGTACACCATCAACAGCAGCAACAACTCTCTACACCCTCAACGCAAATCGAAGGCCATAGACCACCACGATGGTTCTGGAAATCACACTAGACCTTGTTCTATATAAGAAGCGGCGGCTACATTAATAGGTTGCTATACATATGGCTATGAGTTGTGTTCCTATCGTAGTTAGCATGTGATGTGTCCGACGATGCAAACAATATCAATACCATCTTTGAACAACTTTTTGAACACCATGTCATCAATATCACTAGAAACCACTGTTATCACGTAAAAGCTGAGTTAATTCTGGTCTAGAAACATCATCATATCATTGTCTAGGATGAATAGGGGCCTAGTATATCGCCGTCGACAGCGCCGAGGGTCATGGTTGAGTGGTTGTTGAGCCTCAAAATTTCATGTATGCTGACTTTATGCCTGCCGTTACGTAGGATCTCGAGGTCGTATGAACTGATACCGCATATCGGCGTGTAAAGCATGATCTCAGCTTTCTATAGAGCCATTGAACGTCAATTGAAACATATTTTACAATATTTTATGATTGTTAGCCAAAATTGTTAGTAAAAATTGAGCCATATATGGCTCATTAACGGGATTCCTGTTAACATTAATAATGTTTTGTTTTGTTGCAATGGAGGTGCACATGATGGATGACAACCTAACAGGATGTAGACAACATCTGATAATGTATTGATAATGTATTTAGACTAGAATTTAACGAGGAATTCGAATATTCAACCGCCATCTTATGAATATGGCTGTGTATTGAGGTAGAGTGGTTAGAAGTTGATACGTTAAAAAACGATTTTTAGTTGTTGCAATATTATTTGTAGAGGATAGCCTATGACTATTGTAGAATAGTTACAAGTATATCCAGCCGCTCTAATGTTCATATACTACTATATAACCGCCTCCTAGAAGATGGTTTAATTTAATATACAATAACATGGTCAATTCTATGATAGTTCAGAGCATAGCAACAATAACAACAAAAATTGATGCACTAAACTTAAATCATATTTCCACCTACTTCCAATGCACCCCCAGCCTATCTGGTACCATCAGAGTGTTGCCAAAGAGCAGGTCGAATTTAATCATGAGCAGCCGCAGGAGGGAGTGGGGGGTATGGGTGAAGATATAGCCGTTGGTATCTAGTAGATGTGGGTGGTCATGATGGTAGTTGTTGTTTTTTGTGAGCGAAGTGAATTTTGAAATTTCCACTAGGATACCTAGCAAAATCTGAGTGAACTGAAGAAGTGACACAGCTAGAGATGGAATGGCCCAAGGGTGAGTGGCCTTCCCGTTCTCTTATGTAAACCTAGATGATCTAAATATACACGGAGGTATATATAAAACCAATCCTATCAAAGTATAATCAAACGATTACTCTCTTTATTCTTTATTCTAAATTATTATAAGAACAAAAGAAAGATCCAAAAGCAGCTGTCCAAAGTTCACCGTTACGGAGCCACCAAAGGGTATCCTCTTATCTTTCCACATGTAACCCAAAGAATGCGTTTCTGTATGTGACAACGATTTTTCCATATTTTTTTGTAACTATCGTAATTTTTCCAGTACTACTGAAATAAAAGAGTACCATTTTCCCTTATTTTAGTGACATAAGCGAGTGGTTGGGTTCCGCTACGTCAAAAAGGGGTGTTCCCCACCATCACAGCGCTTTGGTCCCCAGACCCCTTTTTGACGTGGCTGTAGGCCTCACCAGTGCGTGCCTACCGAGACACATAACCCTGATCCAATAGAAGTGCTTTACGTACCAATAAGCAATAATCGTACGTGCATTTGAATAGGCCTAATCGACCGTTGCAAGAATCAATTTTGCGATTTAGCCCATGGAAACACCGTATTTAATATCGTATTTACTTCGTAATTGTATTGTACAAAAAAGAGCTCCTAAAAATACATAGAGCTAAAACTCACCCACGGGGGACGTACCAACCCTCTTTCTGGGGTCCTAGTACCCCGCTGATCGCTCACTGTCACATCTCGAAAAGGCTATGTACAATACTCTAATTTTGCCCTGACCTCTACCACTTTTTTTGGATACTGCTACTAAGCTTTTCAAGTACAAGTAAATGGTGCCTTCTACTACTATCGTCTCCTACTCAATATAGACTGACCTTCACTACTAATCCCATGAAACTTAAGCTCCTCTATATATGAATGTTTGATATGCGGCTTTATTTGGTGACCAACAGTTTATTATTGATGTAGAACAACACATCACCACTTTTCAGGCTGTAATGCACCTATTAATTAAGTAGTGTTGAATTAATCATTGTGGTAGTGTGTTTACTCCTAGGCTGCTATTGCTAATTAATCTATATGATAATAGAAGCAGCTCAGGCCGGCTATCATGTTATATAAGATGGTATATCCTCCACAATATAATTATATTTATTTAATGATACAATTATGTGCATCTACTAATAGTGCAAATAAAAGTGATGATGTAGTGAATGTGAGAATCTGTTGCAATAGTATATCTTTATCTTAGTAGTTAGGCCGCCGGTCATATGGCAGGATAGGCACTCTCTACCATATAGACCATGTATTCCACCATTGTTGATAGCAACAACATTGTTTCAGAAGGCTGATGTTGAAAGTATTTTATTTCATAGGCTACAGTAGGATTTAGACAATAGGAATTGGAGTTAAGATTATTGATGATATCTATAAACCTATCCTCCTATATTTACTTAGTAGTTTATACCATGGCCGCTGCTATAGAGGCACCCTCTTAGACCTCATATTAGCTCTTTAGCTAATGAAAACTTCTAGGGTTAGGGTAAAGATACCGCGAGCGAGGCGACTATGTACGCTACGCACATCCAGAAAGAGACAAGTAGGGGATAATTTAATTTGGTATCCTTTAGATATGCTTCAAGTACAAAATTGAATAAATAAAATTTAAATCTTGACGCTTGTTGACTTGTTGAATATACTAAATTATATTAGTGTACATTGCTATCATGAAACTGTCTATTGTTGCTTCTATTATTGGATCGGCTGCGGCCTTTACTAGCCCAGCAGCTCCTGCCCGTATTTCTACCGCTGTTAACAATGGTATGGATGATTTGGCCTCTATCGCTGAGAAATCTAACCCTGTTTTGAAGTTTTATGATCCTCTTCAATTATCCTCTACAACTATCTGGGGAAATACCAATGATGAAACTATTGCATTCTTGAGGCATTCTGAGATTAAGCACGGACGTGTTGCAATGGCTGCATTTGTTGGATACATTGTTCAATCGAATGGATATCACTTCCCCTTCCCAATCGACTTCGAGGGTTCACCATACCCCTACGCTGCTGGTTCACCACCAGAACAATGGGATGCACTCTCGGATGCTGCAAAATGGCAAATCATTCTATTTGTTGGTTTCCTTGAATGGTTCAGCGAAGCCTCCGGTACTCACTATATGCGAGGAGGTGTTCCAGGAAAATACCCTAACTTCTCTGATGATAGTGCACCAAAAAAGATCCCCCATCCTGTTCCACTAAACTTGTTTGATCCCTTTGGCTTCTCGAAGAATAGATCAGAGGAAAAGAAGGCCAATGGACTTATTACAGAGATAAACAATGGCAGAGCTGCAATGTTCGGTATCCTAGGCTTCATTTCAGAGCAGAGAGTTGAGGGATCAGTTCCTCTACTTAAGGGCCTTGTTCCCCATTATGCTGGTGAGACAATGGCCCCATTTGCACATTAACACACGATTCGGAACTCCAATCAATCATCCCTCTAGATATACTGAAAGAGGAACATCAATAAGCGGCCCCGAGAAGAGTAATTATCAGATCAACTGAATCATGTAAGAAATAAATGTTTACTTAGGAAAAACATGATTTTCCAAATGAATATTATTCCTCAGTCTCCATTCGTAGTAGTCCCTTTCCAGTTAATGTAAATGTTACCCAATGAAGCAACAGGCCTGGTGGAACCAATCAAATTGCACGTCAAAACCGAATGTGAGGTGAAGACACCTCTACGAAGTCCATCAAGCCAAATCCATCTTCCGACGAATAGGTCCCAAGTTAAAACATGACTCCACTCTTCTGATACAAAATTTGGATATTGCATCATTCCATACCATTGCCTTTTGCGGGTCCCCATTAGGATCGAAGACATCAGCAAACTCAACCATGGGAGCTGTCCCGTCCGGTTGAGCGATTGAAGCAGACACGATAAAAAAGTGGACTAAACAACATATCGTGACAATCTCATATCCACCTAGCAACTTCTTGGTTACACCACTGTTTGGTAACAATATCAAAAACAACCACGGCAATTGTGGCCCAAACGTTGCAATACTAAATGCTGTCTTGATGTTTTCCGTTGAAAGCAAACCTGACGCTATATTATGCACTTCTTCAATTATTGGTTGAGTAGTAGATGCGACAAGTGTTGCTTCATCAATCGGTGATAATTGCAAAGGCATAATATTATTATCGCGTCTTGTTGCCATAGGGGGAATGAAGGCTGATGTTTGCAGAGCAGTCACTATCACCCGGCCATAATAATGATGATACGAAACAAAGCGACCACTTCATAATAATTCACACTCTTCCAGCCACCTACCTCAAACGAATTCAGAAGGTACGGTACCCCTAATCCGTATGGGAAGCTACAAAACTAGCAAAACTCAACGCTATGTAGCTACACACCATCCAGCCTATTATTCAATAACTCCATATCATAGGATCTCTAACAGCTAATATATAATATAACCATCTAATAGTGTCTAATTGCAGTAGATCAATGGCAGCCGTCTACACTATGTCTATCACACCAGTTTCCTCCTAGGCATTTTTGCATTGTGGACAATAATGTATTTGACGACGATGAGGGCTGAAGAATACCCCGCCACTCATCTATGGATAGAAGAAGGTCTATATACCACCGTCAAACAATCAATGGTATCAATCAACATGATATATATAGTCATTCTTTTGAGGGAACCACTGGTTAAGAAGCCTTAGAAGCTGTAGAAGGCCATGCCCATATGGGACATCAGATTGATGCATGCCTACTAGACAACTCCAAATCATAGGATCTAACAGCTAACATACCCGTCTATCACTGTGTAATCGCATTATCACAATGGCAGTCGCCTAGTAGACCAGTTCCCTCCTAGGCCGCATTTTTTTTGCAATTGTTGACGATGATGGGTTCGACAACAATGGTGGTCACCTATGGATAGAAGACGGTCTAAACCACCGTCAAACAATCAATGGTATCAATTAACATGATATATATAGCCATTCTGTTGAGGGAACCACTGGTTAGGAGGCCTTAGAAGTTGTAGAAGGCCATGCCCATTGGCCATCAGATTGTCTATAATAGAAGACAGTCTATACCACCATCAAACAGTCAATGGCATCAATCTATATGATATATATGGCCATTTTATTGAGAAAAACATCGACTGGGAGGCTGAGGAGATCATAGATGGAAGTGTCTAGTGCAGCCATCAAAAGAGGAAAGTTGACACCGACACCTCCTCCATCTACACCCTACAAAACAATAATGATTATGCCATTACTACTCAATATCAGCAGCCCTCCTCCTACAAAAGCATAGACAACTATCACATAAATGATTTCTAATGGTGTTATTACACTGGTATACGAATTGACGGCAGTATCATGCCAGGATACAACAACCATCAGAAGAGGTGATTATATAGGTGGTGGAGGATGCAGGTAGGAAAGGGAGGCTCTGACAAGTATTGAGGTGAAATAGGAGTACAACCAACACAACAATCAATTAATATACTATATAAGGGAGAGAAAAGTAGTGGGGACATATGTCTTAGATGATCAGATATGGAGGTGGAGATATCATGTTGTGAGGGCGATCTTGAGAGTTGGCATAAAAGCTCATTATATTGGGATATTGTAGGATGAGATAGGGGCTATTGCATTGGACAAAAAGCACAGAAACCACAGTATAGTTAAATCTAAAGCATAGTTAACTCATATCAATCATACACAGCATATAACTATATTATACCACCTCTACAAAGTAGCATCAATACAGCATTTTAGGATACCACTAATTTTCTCCTTAAGCTCGACTTGACTTGAGGCTGGCGGATGGAATAACGCCGCTGATACTTGGAATTCGACCATGAAACTTGGTATATACGTCGTCGGGATGCTATAGAGGAGGCCAGTATGTTTGGAACAGTGTGAATTGGACCAGGAGAAAAAAGGTTAACCCTTTGGTACCGAACTTTTTGTGGATTTTTTTCCATACTGACTTCGTTATGTATGATACGAATTCTCTGAATCAATGATACGAAGGTAGTGCCCAAAATTCCTCCCATTTGTCTTGAGGTATCTCGAAGGGATTAGTCTCCGTCCCATTCTTATCCGGCCTCCATTCCTTGTTCATCAGGAGAAACTTCCTCTTCTCGAATCCAGGCTTGGTGATGTATTGCCACAATCTACGATAATTGTGTACGCCCTCCGCACAGAGGAGTAATGCCACCGGCGTATCAGGGGGCCCTTCCAATAATATATCCCTTAGGTATATAAATACAGGATCTCTACTCTCAGGAGTTACCATGTTTTATATTCCGTGTGATTATATCTGACGTCACTGATATTAAGGTTGGATTACATGACCACGATAATTGTTGTAGAGCTCTCGTCTTACCAACAATATCTAACTGTACCTTCTTGCTATGATGATCCTTGGTTGCGTCGGGTTAGGAATCGCGTCAACGTCTCGGTTTAGGAGTAGCGTTACCGGGTGTTCATTATAATCTCTAATACATCAACAGCTGCGATCAAAGATCACAAGGTAAAAACTCGAGGCTGTTAATCTGTCAGCGGATGTGGATTTTCCGCTCGTTACTTGACTACGACCGACTGCACCAGCGCTACCTCGGAAGTACGTTGTATATCCCTTCGACGATATACTAGAATACAGCGTGTTAGGCTTCTATTAGAATGGTTTACTTTAACAATTCCCTACAATGAGCTCAATATTTGTTGATGTCTTCTGGAGATATAACCGTTCCTGATTCGTTATTCGTTCCTCAGCAACAATAAGATATTTGGTTTCCGTAATTGGGAGTCCTTTCTGTTACAATAATGCTAGAATGCATACTAGGTTGTCAATATATTTAGTTATCGCAGATTTGGGTGTAAATTACTAGTTCCTACGCGCACCCGGTATCCATTTGGGTGTCATCTCAACACCTTTTCCTAAAATATTCTAAAATAGGAGGTATAGGTACCTTACACCTTAAAACACGGTAGCTACACACAAATCTCAATCTAGCAAAATATGAGTCAAAATAGGGTGTCAATCTGACACCCAAACTTTAGCTCATAACCCATTCTGCCAACTCTTCCTTTGATAACTTTAGCTGCTCATTATGAGGCCGCCGGAGGCTGCCGAGAGCCAACATATCATCCTATCCTCAAGTTTTATACATGAAGAGAAGATATAGATACTCATTTGCTATAGTGGTACAATGATACGTCTATTTCTATGCAAGTCTAGATATAGTATGTATTCTACCACTTTTGCATTTACATTGCTTCTACACACATATGATATGCTTATCTAGTGTATGAATTCATAGTTTTAGTATCTTATAATGCGCAGAATCTAGTTTGTTGCAATATGAACTGGTTTGGGGTATGTTGTGTGATGGTTTTTATACATTTTCTATGCATATGTTGCTGTTTGTATCTCACGAGCATATTGCAATCCAATATCCATTGAGTTGGGCTTGATTCGATGAATGCAGTCTTCTAGTATCCCGATAATTCCCCTGCAACCACTCCCGCATCATTTGTACACACAGGATGATGCACATAACATTTTGTTCTTATCATCCATCAATACCTACTGTGTTGGACTTCATTCTTCTAAACTAAAGCCAACTTATCATTGGTTTATTTTACTAATACAGATGACATCGATGCTGCTTTATCTCGAGTATATGACGTATGATACGATCATTTGGTACTTCTCTAATAAATATCCGTTAAGGGGCATCACGTAGTTGAGTATGAGATAGCGTATAGCCTTCACAAATAGAGCCGGCCGCCCGATGCATCGTCTATCATTTTTTTTGATGTGCTGATGGAAGTATACATTTCGTAGTAACTAAGGTAGTTGGTAGTACCAACCTAATTGAATATCATAACTGATTATATCGTTATTGCGTGTATGCAGTAGTGCGATGCCAACTATTGTAGTTATGGAGTATAGCGTAGGAGAAGATAGGGGACGGTGAGCGTCATGATGAAACTGTTGAAAAAAAATGAGTGATGAGCGGCGAAGCCGCTTCAACTCACAAAGGTTACTAGCTAACAAACTACTTAGGTAATTACCTTACATATTATAGGGTGTCAAAGTGACACCTGAATTTGTTCCTCAAGTAGTTAAATATAAGTAAATTAGATGAATTAGAATCATCAGACGAATCCGCAAATTATTGTACCTTAGTTGAAAACAGTACCTAGTAATAATAATGTAGTGCAAATCAACAGAGAATAAAAAGAACCCACCAAGAAAGTTGTGTGGTGAAGAAGGTTGCACACACTAAAAGTAGATGCGGAAGTGATCTCTGTATAAAGCACGGCGGGAAGAAGAGCAAATGTTCATTTGATGGTTGTGGAAAGAGAATGCACAATACCAAGGCCTTTTTAGAAAGCACGGTAGAAGAAAGTGTAATGTTCAAAATTGTATAAATAGAATTGCATATAGAGGTCAAGGTAAATGTATTGAACATGCAATAATAACACAGAATATCCAATAGAGTATGACAAACAAGCAAGGTAATGCACCATCATTTTACGAGTAAAATATTAGCTTAGTAGAAATTTACATCTGTGTTTGCAACAGACAACGCAATGGCCGATGCAGTAGTCAACGGTTAGATTCAACCCAAACGAACAAAAGCAATGAACACGAGATTACATTGGCTGCGTGAGAAAATGTCAACAACAATTCCGAATATATTGGAGACCAGGAAAACTGAACTATGCAGATTACTGGACAAAACATCATGCTGCCAAACACCACAAGAATATTAGAAGCAAATACTTAACTCTTAACACCACACATAGTTGTAGAGATGTTAAGAATGAATAGCAAGCAGCAGCAGCAGCATAGAAAGAAGAGTGACTCTCAGCGAGGGTGTGATGATCCAGCTGGAACAGCGAAAACGGGCACGACTAAGATCAGCAGTTAGACCTGACAGCCACTCATTCAGAGAGGTTAGAGAGGAGACTAGATAGCATCTCATAATAAACGATAACCTGTAGTTTACGAATATCATGAGCTGATATCACCATGTCAGTAGTAGGTTTATTATTGGATAGCCCACCCCAATCCCCAATTTTGGAAATGACGTTAAATCGCGTTTTGTTTGCTTTTGTGTTCTTGTGGATTGTTAGTAGTTAAAAAGTTATTTAGGTAGCATAAACTGGTTCAGTAAGTAGAAGTGCTTGATAAAAAATGGCCATTTTCAAAAGCATATCTACACTACAACGCTCATTTTATGACTACAAATATGTAGTAGAGGAGCCTTGTGCAATCTGCAATTTTAGGCCAATATTCCTGCTCAATTTATTGCAGTGGCTGATCATTCGACAATATTTTGAGTGAATGAGGGCTACTGTACAAATTCCAAAATAGGGTACCGCAGACACTCGTTTTTTTATTTACTGGGTTTATTCTCTGTTATTCTACTGACTTTTGTACAAATAGCAGAGAGTACGTAAGGGAAGTAGGGAAGTTACGGTACAAATACGGTTTCCCATTGGGCTCGATACATTTTGAGTTTTGACAACTAGCTTTTTTTAGTGGCTTGCATATTCATTAATGCCATTTCTTGGGCAGAGCCCTCCATTAGGTTCTCATATTCATAACCTATTGACCTTATTTCCTACAAACATGTGGAATAAAAACGACATGGCTTCACTTTGGGTATCCTATTTTATAGTGTGTTTGTTAGTGAAAATGATATAGTGTATCCTCAATTTATTGCAATATAATATAGTTTATATATAGTAAAATATTGTTCATTATTTATTCTTATACATATTTATAGCTCAAATACAGGATGGGATGGGTGTAGATAATGTATCTGTACATGTAGTAGCACCACTGTGCACATAATATAACCATGCAATTTTGGGTCTGTTCACAACGGATTTTGAGTAGTCACATACTAGTTCCTATGTTTAATTTGGTCCTAAGACGCCGTCATCAATTGATTTAGCTTGCAATTCTGGTCTAGAATGAGACTTTCCAACTTTGTTGACATCAATTATTGGCCTCTCCTCGCCAAATTCACACAGTGGCCCCTAACAAAAATAGGATACCAAATTTGCTCAAAAAATATTCCACGTGTTCGTAGGAAATAAGGTCAATCCGGCCGGCACTCTACCGACCGAGCTCGACTTACTTACCTTGGGTCTACTTACCCTACTTACCTCGGTAGAGTCTAGAGTTAAGCACAAAGTACTAGCCTCGCTTCGCTCGGCTAGCCTGCTTGCGCAGTAAAGTTGCCTTTTATCAAGTATGTTGTATTAGTGTACTTGTTCTGTATCTTCTTTGAAATAGAATTGAACTTAATTACCAATCAATCTACACTGTTTATCTTTAGCTATGTATGGTAGGTACAGCAGTGCCAAGAGCAGCCAGCGTTATGAGAACCCCATTAGGGATATAATGTTCAATAATTGAATGTACATGAATACAAACTGTATTGACGCTTAGTAGACGGCACCTCAAGCATTTCTGATATAGGCCTATAGGTCTCAAGTTTTTCTGATAAAGGAATCCCTTTCCTTCGGCTCCAGGCCTTACAACGAAATCTTTTTTCGTGTTCGTCTCCTCCGACACAGACTACTGGGGAACCATCTACTGCTGCACAATCTTTTATGTAGTTCCGCAAATGGCCACAATTGTTTTTATGTTGAATGTAATGATTTGGAGGTGGAAATTTAGTTGGAGAAAAGTAAAGCTTGGTGATTCTTTCTTCTGGTCTATTGTCTTTGTCACTATCAAACTTTAGTGGACTTAATCTTCTAAGTCCACGCACAGGCAAGATACTCCCAGTGTTCTCATTGTATATCTGATGAAATTCATGCAAATCTTGGCAATTTCCCTCTTCAAAAGGATTCGTCCGAGACACTACATCTGAATTCCCAATCAAATAACATACGTCAATGTAACGGAGATGAGAATTATCCAATGTTTCCATATGTTTACTCTCTGCAAATGAAACAGGAATTACCAACATACGAATGTGGTCTTTCCTCTTAATAGTATGTCTAATATTGTATTGTACATACTCTAAAGGGTACCCTAATCCTATTTCTCTTTGTGTTGATCTCTTGGGGTACTTTTTGAGTATATTAGATAGCTCCTCCAATCGTTCTCTTTCACATATGCTAACTCGTTGGTATAATGTAGACTTGGAGCGATCGTCATTCTTTTCTAATTTGCGCATCATTTCTCCTCTTTCGTTTGATCTCTTGGGGTACTGTTTGATTATATTAAATAGCTCCTCATCTGTGAATGTGCACCCATTTGATGGCAATGGTGGTAGTGGTAATGCTATTTCTAATGCTTTGCGTTTGCGAGTTGTAGCATATTTGTCTTTACTGTGTTTTGACTCTTTCTTGTACCATCTGTAGAGCTGACGATGCGTTTCATATAACCATATATCTGATTTCACATAACGATCGAGTGCAGCTACAAATTCATCTTCATCGAACTCTTCTAATCTTTGCAATAAATCAGATGCAGACGAGTCTCTATATTCAGATTCTGATAATAAGCCCATGCCTTTAAGTATTGCTCCTGATGCTAAATGTAGGTCCTCAACATCGTATTTCTTGACCCTTTTAGGTCGAGTTTTACTCATAGTGGATAAGCAGCTGTTATTGTGGTGATCTATAGACTATAGATTGTTGTTTATTAGTTTCCGCCACTTTTTTCGGCCGAAAAGTGGCTTTATAGCGAGCGCTCGCTGAAAACTTTTCCGAAGATCGTCGCACAGATCAATCTGCGCTCTGTAGACTTGGCGGAGTCTTAGGTCTCTACAATTGCGTAACATCCAGCCCCAGGTAGGTATCCTAATCTAACTACTAACTAACTTTGATAACCGTACTTCTTCTGTATGAACAATATGAAGTTATTAAAGGTGTGTGTGTAACGGCACCACCGAAGAACCATCCCCTGCTGCTGCATGGTTCGCTACAGACAGCCACCTGGACAGGAAATCATTGCTAAGAGCGTCATGACAGCCATAAGCGCGTGAAATGACAACCTCTCAAACAGCTCAATGTGCGTGAATGAGAGGGCTCAAGCCAGGGAGATGGCTCCAATATCATTCCTGCCACTTAGTGTGGGGATATTCTCAGCCTCAGCTAATGGTATGAAACATCCCACTACTTCTTGATTCTTCACATATTAAACCTAAACTACTACTCCTTGGAGAAACCAATGGGGGGCCCTGAGCACAACGGATGCCCCCACAAGAATCTCGCTCAACAAGATACGAGTTCTAAAGTACCACCGGTGATTGATAATACCAATATTT
>Ga0214481_100786_pt1 | contig 15024 bp, 11 predicted proteins | sample M1_20Mar14CPVII9_4_FD_165057 | JGI IMG/M metagenome (GOLD analysis project Ga0214481, IMG submission 165057) | Marine eukaryotic communities from Monterey Bay, California, United States - M1_20Mar14CPVII9sort6BwellG10 | ecosystem: Environmental > Aquatic > Marine > Unclassified | place: USA...
TTAGATCAATCAAGTCATATTATAATATGCACAACGAACTCCTCACATCACTTACTATACATCAATATATAGTCTATCTATGGAGACAAGTTCGCAGACGAAAACTTTAAACTTAAACATACTGGACCAGGTGAGATGATGAGATGTATCTTCATTATATGACATGACAACTATTTCTAATAGAAGATTCTGTGTTTTGATTAGGAATACTCTCAATGGCTAATGCTGGGAAAGATACAAATGGATCTCAGGTATGCTTATTGTACACTCTATGTACTTTCACTTGCTCATTTGTCGTGCATACTAATCCTGATATCAATGATATTTAAAACCCTAGTTCTTTCTTTGTACTGCAGAGACACCTTGGTTAGACAGTAAACATGTAGGTAAGTGATGTGAGGAGTTCGTTGTGCATATTATAATATGACTTGATTGATCTAACTTCTTGTTTGATATTAGTCTTCGGGAAGGTTGTAAGTGGTATGGATGTAGTAGCTGCAGTCGAACAGGTTGGTAGTCAAGATGGTCGAACTCGAGTTCCTGTGGTAATTTCAGATTCGGGTCAACTAAGATGAACGATGCGATGTTTGCTTCATTAAATAAAGTTGGGCCTGAGATAATATTCTTACATTAAGAGTATAGACTTGTGGCTATGATTCAATTCTTTCTATGTTTATTATTAGCGTTTATCTAGAGTGGGTGAAGTGTGATGAGTGTTCATGTGAATGTGGGCATGTGTCAGAAGTAATAAGGAATGGGGTTGTTATTCCTATTCTTCTTCTTTTATCTGCAATATTCTTCTTCTTTCTTCTGGTATATCATGATGCTGGTAGTAATGATGTCATGGGTGATCGTGAGTATGAGTGTCGAGAAAAGACGGATCTCGCACTCCGTGAGGAGAGACTACATGGTGATGTTGACATGACAGTGTGACTTGGTGAGGGTGCAACTCGTGCTCGGCCGCCGGTTCTTGGCGATGAAGCTACCATTATACGTCTACGAGTATGACCGGTCACGCTATCATAGCTACCCTGACGGGAATGTCGAGAGGATAGTCTTGAGGAAACAGATAAGTCATCGGCCTTGCTTGGATCAATTTGCATCCCCTTCACTGAGCTTGTTACACTTGATATGGTTGTCTGTGTGTTTTGATGCTGCTGCTGTTGGCCGTGATGTGGGGGTAGTTGTCCTTGTTGTTGAGCGGCAACCTGTTGTTGTGCCTGCTGATGCTGTATATTCTCCTGGGGTAAATTATCTTGACCTAAACTACTCGTCAAAAGTCGTTTCAACTTGGGACGGGCCATAACAACATGCTCATCATCCTGACGAAGTCCAACATGTGTTGCAATAGCACGTAAGAATTGATCCCTAACACTAGAGGATATTAATCTTCTGTATCTTCGATCCTCCATGGAGTTTAGTATAGCAGAGAATGCCACCGCTGAGGGATTAATCTCAACAAAGGATGAATCACAAACAGATAACTCCGTGATGTATCTTGAGAGGGCATATAAATCTTCCTTGGATGAATCACTAACTTGGGGAGGTAGCAATAGTAGTAAGTGAGATAGGAAGGACATACTCGTTGGAGGGTGGATATGCCAATTCAAGCTTGTCAATACACTCCATTCCATTTCCTCAATATGCTTTGGTCCAAACTGTCCTCGGCTTAAATTGGCAAGTGCTGGATATTTATTGTGAAAATAATATTGAGGAGGTTAGTAATACAATTTATAAATTGCGGAGGAACTTTGTTGTACACTGCAGTTAATAACAGAAAAAAATGATATAAATATTTATATACTCACTTGTCAATTTAATCTTCCGAACTTCATGAACCTTAATAGCAATATGCAACGTTGTTAAACTAGCCAACAACGCCGTACTACCATTACATCGATTACTCCGCGTGGCTAAGAATCGATCGAATAAACTCATACTAACAGCAACAACCTCACGTGATAAATCAAAATGATCTATAACATTAAATGACCAGTGACATATCTTCTCTCTCCATGCCGAGTTTAATGGAGGTATTGTTTCATCTACTATACTGGATGGCGCCTGTGGAAATTCACCCACCACTTTAGTATTATTATTGTTTTTATTATCAGGACGACGATAGGAATATAAAGTCCTCTCCTGGTGGCACATCATTGATAATCGATCAATGACACATCCTCTTGTTAAATTCCCTATAATATCACCATTACCGGAATCGCCACCAATCCGAGCCTCATGATATTGAGAGTAGGAGCTGTTCATCATCATATTGTTTATAATTATTGGTTAACACAGGGCCGTTCCTCCATCCTCATATTATTACCAAATGCCACAGCAATCGTCCACACAAATGAAACACCTCATTTTGTTCTATGGTATCCTATCTCTGCCATTGCTTCTCAAGTGTCTGTCCACGTGTGAAAATAATTCAAAATACCCAGTGATTTGCTTCACATAGGTAAATGACGGGGGGCTGTTCTAAAAGTGGTATCTTTTCTCAAAGACTGAGAGTTTGTCGCAGTCGCATGGGGCTGATGAAAAGATCTAACATCTATCACTCACCTCAAAGCATACTTACATATATACTTCATCTACCATCACTCACACGATCGATACAATCATACGCTTGGGTATTGAGCAGGTTATAGAGGATTGTGTTGCAATTAAAAATATTTAATTGAGGATACGATTGTGAGGATACCAGGGAACTAAGTGCTGCAATCGATACAATCAAAGCAATCACAATATCGATACAATCACTGCACATTCATTTGATAGAAGGGGCAGTAGCTTGGGTTATTTAGAGCAGAATTGCAATATCCATATCAAATTATTACAATGCCGCCACATACACGACAAATTGAAAGTCTATCCGACTCATCTGATCGATCTGGCAATAATAATAGCAGTTCATTGATGAGTAACAATAGTGATAGTCTATCGGCATTACTCAATAGTTCATTGAACAACAACAATAGCTCATCCTTCAATAATTCAGTAGATTACAATTCAATGGCTAACAACGCTGAGTCTCGCAATATTCGCGATATTGAAAGTGACATCTTATCACAACAACAGCCTACTGTACAAACTAATAAGCCACAGCAGTCACGATTGTCAGTGAAGAAATTGCAATCAAAAAATAGTAAGCCAGATCCAGATGGATGGGGAGGACAACGTCGTCAAACAGCAGACCAATCAACAGATGGTTCACTAGCCACTCAGGATACCAAAAAGTATTCAAATACTAAACTAGCAACCATGAACAAGTATAAGAAATTATATGAAACAATGTTAGCCGAGGCTGAACGTGATGGCTTACCAGATAGTGAAGAAGGAGGGATTGTAAAACGATCAATAAGTACCGAACATAATACAAGTATAGCCGCCAAGAGTGTGTTTCATAATAGTATGGACCTAACTGCTGCCGCTAACGGGAGTGGTACAACTATGAATAGTACCCACAATACTACATCTACTTCATCCAAACATAAAGATTTTGATTGTGATGATAATGTTAGTACTGAAGATTTCAAAGTTGAGGTACCAACAACACCAATGGATACGTTATTAGCTGACTCAATGATTGATGGACTACAAGTTGAAGAACTTGTGCTTACTGAAGAAGAAGAACAAAAACAGACTGACGGAGATAATGATTATAAGTATACAAGGAAGAATAGTGATGGTGGTATGGCGGCGGCAATTGATACCATGTCGCCGCTTGAGCTAGAGTTGTTTGATGCTAAGAAGCTGATTCAGAACGATGAGCCTGCAACAAAGAAGAAGTCGACCAATGATATTGAGAAGAAGAAGACGAAGAAGAAGTCTTCGGATAGACATAAGAGTAGAAACAGTGGAGATAAAAGTCGCTCATCATCATCGAGGGGAAGAGGTTTACAACGTCAATCATCTCAATCATCAATAGGTGAAGCCTCTCATAAGTCAAACAAGAGTTCACACAGTACCCGTAGTACAAAGAGTAATCGAAGCCGTTCTAGGAGCAGTAGGAGCATATCAAGTCGTAGTCGTAGCAGAAGTCAAAGCAGCAGATCAATCATTGACCATCTAGAAGAGGAAAATACAAAGCACAAAGAGTTACTAAAAGATACAAAGAAACAAACTCAGAAGAAGACAGTCTTTACTAAACTCAAAAAGATGGCAAGTACACTAAAAGATACAATAAACGAACTAAGTGGAGGTGTGCACAAGTATAAACTTGGTGAGATGGCAAGGTATAAGGTTATTAAAGTTCCTAGGAAGTGTAAGAAGCTATTTGACGAGGATACTCGTACTGTGGAAGGTAAGAGCTATCATGAGTGTACTGTTTATGTTTGTATGATATAACTCCTCTCACATGCATATCATATGTGCGCATATTCATAATTACAGTGGAGATTATAGCAGTACACGTTGACGCAGTCATGGAACACCCATATTATACAATCAAGCTTCCCGATGCCCAATGTAAACAGACTAGTTGGGATAATCTGATGACACTTTCACAATACAAGAAGATTAAAGCCGCTGGAGATCACACTACTGCTGGTCAACAGCCTGATGAGAAAGAGAGATCTCGTAGTAGAAGTCTACTTCGCAACATTTCTTCAAGAAGTCTATCAAGGGGTAGAAGCTGTTCTACTGATGCAAGAAAAGAGCAACAAGATATTGATGACCGCTCAAAGAGTAGTAGAAGCCGAGGTAGGAGCAAGCCACGTCAACGATCTGTGTCTAGATCCAAGGATTGTGATGATCGTTCCTTATGTTCCAACAAGTCATCGCGAAGCAAGTCAAATAATAGTAGACGCAAGTCAAAACCACGGAGTCCTAGTCCAGGCAAGAAAGATAATCAGGTAGATGAAGATGATGCTCGTACTCAAATTACGAGAAAGCAGCACAACTTGTCAAGTTCGAGGATTTGAAGAGGTTTAGTATATTATGTGTATTAGGTAGTATCATTAGTACTCATGTTGAGTATTTATAGAGTGTTTAAGCTAGATAAAAGTGAGGCCATTCTTACATTGATGGCCAACAATATTTAGAAATGCACTAGATGTCATCTAGTCAATCATATCTCTATTCAATACAAACTATCTATTCAGCCAAATGTAGACTTGCCCTACTTGGTATTTGTTCTCCATTTTCTCCACGATCTTTGAATGAGTTGAACTGATCGTTCTATCTTTAGCATGAGTCGTAACTCCTCCATTCTTTCTCGAACATCAGCACCACTCACTGGCGATGCTGTAGTAGCTATCCTCATGATACTATGAGTCCTATCCATTCTATACGCAAGTAATCCAAATGATATTCGTGCAAAAAACTGTTGAACTCGGGCTCCAATTTGATGAAACATTACCGTCATGGAAACAAAGCGTTGCAAGCTTGCAATTCTACTTTCATATAACTCCATTGCAAAATGCTGACTTTGACTCATGGCCATCGAGTTCACTCCTGGTTGGCTATGATTTCGAATCTCTTCTCCGAAATACTTCTCTTTGCTAGCTTGGAGTTGAACTAAACCTCGACTGTCTCTGTTCTTGGTACTTAGCTCTGCAAGTAGGTTTGGTAACTGGCTGACCTTCATGAACTCGTCGAAGGAGAGAGTCCCATTGTCATCAGTATCTGCCTCATAAAATAATCTCGTTAGATGATCCTTTGATATGTTATTATCAATCTTCTGATAGGCGTTGACAAACTCTTGAAGTGATACGACACCATCACCATCAATATCGATTTCATTGTACACTCTCCTAGTATTTTCAACGCCTTGTCGATCCTTGATCATGGAACTAATTACATTTGATACACGAGCCGCTTGATCAACATCTTTACTCTGTGATCTCTTTTTTCTAGCATCACGTTCAAGATTGACATAAGCCCCTAAAAGAGACGCGGATGATCTTGTTGTCTTGGCTTGTCTTGATCGAGAAAGAGAGAGTTCAAGAAATGATGAGCTACCATCTCCTCCTCTAAATCTAACCGTCTCCATTATGTAGGATGCAGTTTTAGAGAGACTGATTCGTTTCTGTTGCCTTTCCTTCTCCTCTTTGAGCTTTTCTTTCCTTTGACGTACCAAATCTTCCTGATGGTCGATGTTGTCTAATATCTTTTCTGATAGAAACATAGGGCGATGACTCTTGAGGTAGATTGCTTTGTGTGATAGTGTAAGCTTACTTCTATTGTGACCTATGGTAATTGACTCGCAACAAGTTCCGTTCAGACTTTGAATTGAGCTTGCTTGATTGACTGATAAACAAGTTGATGCTTCAAGACTGGTAAGGGCTGGAAGACGTCCGTCTGGTCTACCACATACTAGGAGAGTACCTCTTACAACTCTGTGAGTGTGACGATGGACAAGATGGTCGCTAGGATTGCCACTCAACACGTTTAGGCCAGCGATACTGTAGGAAACGGCGAATATCTTGCTAAGGAATGCTTCTGCTGCTTGTGCTACCCATGGGCAATCTCCAATGACTACCGTTCGGCCAACCATACGATGACGTAAGTTGCGGCCTTGTATAATTCTGAGTATGAATGCATTGAGTTGAGGAAGCCAGAAATATATGCAACTGTCAAGGAAACGGAGAAGATAGAACAACTGGTCACCAGGTTCCGAGTCTTCTCTGAGGCCGCAAGCATATGCAATGCCTGATACTAATGGGTATCCGCTAACAACAGTCACAAAGATGTAGACAAAGGACATGATATACGCCTTGACATTCTCAAGAATGTGGTCTGACCATAGATTGCCTGCTGCACGAAGTTCATCTTCGGTCTTCGATCTCTTTTCATGGATTTCATCCCCATGTCTATCGACTCCGACTATTTCTTCCAAAGCTTTAATACCTATGGATTGAGAGGGAACAAAATTTGCTAGATTCGCGACGATGAACAAACACAATATGATACAACCTTTAGCATATACTTTTACTACTCACCTTCTTGATTACATCTTTCGAGGATTTGCAAGTCTCGCTCTCGTACAACTGATCCCGCTGCCTTGCTGTATGCAGGGTCACTAATGATGGTAATAGCTATGTGTCCATAAATATTAGTCAAAAGCTGATGTGTTGCAGCTACACTGACGCTACATGGCTCGGCAGGACGGACTCCAACTTCAGTTGAGAAGATTCGAGAGGATAACAAATCATCACTGTACATGGCCCTAAGTTGTTTCCCGACTTGAGTGTCCCACTCCGAAGTGACAGCAAAGATAGAAGACGAGAAAGATTGCAATAGATTTGAGCAAGCCAATGGTGCGAACGTGCCTCCACTATGACTCACAATAATAACAATTGGGTCCTTAAGGTCAAGTGTCTTTGCTGAGTCCGGAAATCCAGTGCAGGGCATTGCAAGCTCCTGTCCAAACAGTCCAAGAAGTTTGTTACTGCTCACTGACTTTACGAACAACTGTGGAAAGGACTTCTGCAAATCCGAGCAAAACTGTTCTGCAACCCATAGACTAACCTCACATCCGGTTACTAAAATATCAACAGTGTTGCCATGACACTTGATATTACCATCCACATGAGCTCTCATCCTCGTTTGAATACAACGGGCAAGATTCCATGCTGTCATTCTATTCAATCCGACTGAGCGCCAATCGTTTTGTATGTCAGCGCATATACGAGGAATATCTTGAATGTCTTTTAGCACAAGGTCTGTTGAGTCTTCCGTCAAAGGCTTTATAAACTCGTTATTTTCAAGTAGAGTCAGTCTTTTAGATAGTGGCTTGAAGGTATCACTCTGCTGTAGTAGAACCACATTGACACAGTTGTTCATAAGCTTATTAACCATGAGATTGTGATTGGGCGGTGATACTGCTGGTTCGCTGTCTCCTGCAAATCCCCAGTCTAATAAACAAATCTCACCGCCTAGATCATCTAAATCTAGTCTCGTTGCATTATCTGCTTCTCGAGTGATGCCTTGTACTATGTCGCCACCGGGGTTGTCATAATTAAGCCCAGCTTTGACAGCGGCTTGTTCGGAACCATAACAGATCAAACCCTTCTTTGGATAGAAAGCAATGGATAGAGTCTGACCTCTTGCAGCAAAGCACGTTTGTCTATGTGCATCTAGTGATGATGCAACCATAAGCCCAAAGGATCCTTTTGCATCATGTAGGAATAGTCGTGTTGAATGGAGTAAATCGTTGTCAAAGAAGGCGTCAACTACCGCCTGTACAAAGTTGACTAAGTCTGTGTCTTCCTCGTCTGATGAAATAAACTTTCCAAGTCTTCCAATTGCAGTGCATTTTTTACCTCGAGATGACTCGCCCAACACATTTGTCTTTTTGCTAGTTGGTAGAACTTCTAGATTGGTGCGGAGTAACTTAACAACAGTGTCAACCAGTTCAGCACGCTTCTCTTTACATGAGCTGATATATTCCAGCCCATTCACACTCTTGCTCTCACACTCATTAATCTCAAGCTGCTCATCCAATGCATTCTCAAATGTCTTAGCAATCTCTTCATACTCCTCCATAGAAGGATAAGACACAGCTGGATCTTCCTCGACCTTGCTTGATGATAGTGTTAAACATAGGGCATATCGAACACTAAGAGCAAATGATCCTTGAGTCCTAAGCAAGTCTATGACTCCAGCAATGGCAGCGGAATCTACAGTTGCCGGCATACATGTATCGAGTACCTTTTCCAGCCATTGCTGTACAACTTCGACGTCGTAGTACTTTCCATTCACTTTGAAGAACTCAAAATCTCCGTTATGTGTAATATAATTCTCAACTCCAATACGCCGAGGTCTACAAGACGACATGGAAGAAGAAGATGATGTAAAAGTGTATACATTAAGCATCTTCCGTTCACTCCATCTATGAGGATGGGTGCCATCAAAAGAAGCCTTACTACTGGTGGCAAATCTATAATGGAGATAGAAGTATGAGCCTTGTCACTGCCAAAGATTATAGAAGTGCAAATAGTAAGACTTACCTCGTATGCCCAAAGAATCCACGGACAAGCTTTCCTCCCCCGTTATTGATATTGTATTCCGACTTGTTATATCCACGTAGATTGCCTGTGAGTCTTTCGGTATTATCTTTGACAACCTTGTGTCGAACACGTTTCGATAAGTCAGATCGTTTTGCATTCACAACTCGTGATCGTACTCCGTGAAGTGGTGGTGGAGTAGATGAAGATGGATGTTTCTTGTTTGAATAATGATCTGGTTCAAAGGTCACTACACCTCCCGATTGTGCACCTCGCATCATTGTAACATTAACCATCTTCTCCAACACATCTAAAGCAGTACGTCCTCCATCTATTGATAACCATGAGGGATTGAGCAATAGTATGCCAAAGTTACCACAGAAACAAATGATTGAATCCTTTTGCATGGCAGTGTGCATAGGTGTCAACTGTAATAAATCTGTAACGATTGCCTCAAATGCTACAATGTATGCGACCATTGTCATATTACCAAGAATACTACTACCCTTGTCATCAGTATCGTTTTTTGTAGTTCTTCTATAATTGTGTAGTAAGTGACAACCTATGGCCAATAATATACTAAATATCCATCCTGCATGTCTAATGATATCATGATGTTCTTCTGATGATAGATGTAGTATTGAGTATCGACCAAATACAGCCTGCAATAACAATATGCCAACTGAGGGTGGTGACACTCCGAACTCCAATTGATTGTAAAATAATGATGCAACTGATATGTGAGCTGCTTCATGCAGAAGGCCACATATTAAGTATACTACAAGAAGGAAGAGGGTTTTATACTGATTTGTCATGATATTGGCCGGATGATTTCATTTATGAGGAGGTATTATCATCATTATTGACACCACTGAGAGTTCTTCTCGTGCCATCAAAAAATGAAATCAACACACTTGTGATAGTCGACTTTATTCGCCAAACGGCTCAGAAATCAATCAATTTGATGGCCTATTCTTCGCCGAGGGCCGAGGATATGAGACAGGAGGCAATGGCAAGTACATGATAAGTAGATAGGAGGAGTGAATGGGTAGTGTGGCAAGAAGAGTTGCAAATAGTTGTAGATACCAAATGAAGTATGCAAGTCCATCATGGTAGTGGAGAGACGTTGAGTTGGGCAGCGGCTGGAAAATACACGAAAGAGTTGCAACTAGTTGTATGATACCAACATGAGTACTGTATCGTCAATGACATCAGTTATGTATGTTAATAAATCACACGCCAAACAAGTAAAGACATATCTAGAATCCAAATCTTTGCTTGATAAACGATATCGTATGATACCTGTGTCGTCGTCTACATCTACTACAACTACGAATGATAATAGTGCTAAAGATGATGATATAAAAGATTGTATTGCAATACCAGTAAAATGTATAGACTTTATGAAGAATGATAATAATGATGATAACTTGGTAGATATACAGAAAATGATCATTCGATACGGAGTACATGATTGTCCATATAGTACATCTATGCTTGGTAATAACAATAAGAATATGATGCAGAAGAACAATAAGTCATCAACAGAATTATCATCATCAGTATCATCGCTAACACATCTTCAATATTCATTAGTGGAAACATTAACATCATTAAGCTCTGGAGAAGATACAAACGCAGAAGAACGGGTAAGGAACCTTAGTAAACGAACCTGCCCAACAAAGTTGGAAGTTATTGGAGATGATCGCACATTAGTTATACCAAGATTTGCCTTATATGTGGATGATTCTAATAACGAGTTTTATAAGCTGTTATACCCCACTATCAAATTGATGGCGAAAAAAGAAAAAGATGTATTAAATTCTAATAATGAAGGAAAGTACATGTTCAGTATACAATCACATTTGTGGGAGGTCCTAGCATCCATACACAATACTCAAAGAATTGTCAGGAGAGGTGATATAGATCCAGACAGCGGTGTTAGAGAGAGTGGACATCGGATATTATATCCATCAAAACCATCATCTGCTGATATAGATTCATGCAACAAAGGTTATATTCCAACAGATACTGGCCCAAGTTCGCCTGGTTGGATTACTGTAACAGAACATTCAATACATCAATCGTTTGATATAACACGTGTCATGTTCTCTAGAGGAAATGTCACTGAGAAGAAACGATTTGCTTCCTTAGTCCAAACAGATGAAAATGTATTAGATATGTATGCTGGTATAGGTTATTACACATTACCTGCTTTAATACACGGTAAGGCTAAACATGTCACGGCATGTGAGTGGAATGAGCATGCCTTATTTGCATTGAGATATAATTTGAAGGCAAATAGTGTAGAAGATAAGAGATTTACAATACTTGAAGGAGATTGTCGAGTAAGTTTGAAGAGATTGTTAGAAGAAGACAACTCGACAACACAAATTCGCCAGTTTGATCGAATAAGTTTAGGTTTGCTTCCTAGCTGTGAAGGTGGATGGTCATTAGCTGTATCTTGTCTAAACAAAAGCCAAGGTGGATGGCTACATATACACGCAAACGTAAAAACCTCAGAAAAACAAAGATGGACACATTGGCTATGTCGATCTCTGTCCAATTTAGCAGTCAACAGTAACGGCGACAACTGGATAGCAGTTTGTACACATGTTGAAAAGGTGAAGTCATTTGCACCGAAAGTCGATCATGTTGTAGCTGATGTATTCGTTGGACCTTGTGATTCATCCAAAGTACCTTCATTGACTGATGAAAGAAGCTGTTTAGAAACGGGAGTGCTCACTTCAATGGGAGAGTTTACTTTGACGCCTCTGGATACTCCTATCCCATCTTGTGCACTAAATAAAGACGGTGTACTTCATCAGAATTGGATGGGAGTAGTAGACACTTAAATCTGACTTAATTTACTTCCTTCTTAACTTCCTCCTTGTGTTCTTCTTCTTTTGACTTTGTAGCTGGTTTGACATCTACTGCATTCTTCTCGTCTGCTTTCTCGTGCTTGCTAACTCCATGATACATGTCAAACTCCTCCTTGCTCATCCTATCAAATGTCATTACCATTTCACAATGATTTGTTAATGGAAACATATCAACTGGTTGAGACTTTGTGATCTTAAATGGCCGTCCTGGATACTTCTTAGTGGGTGGACTACATAGCATGCCAGCATCACGGGTGAGCGTTGCAGTTGGATTACAACTAACATATACCAAACGTTGGATCTTCTCATTTGCCTTCAAAGTTTTGATCACATTTCCATGCAGTCCATCTCTTGCCGGGTCTACCACGGCAACAATTGGCACATCTTTAGGTAGCTCATGCGTAGCTGATGGGAGTTCCTTCTCTGCAGGACCGGCAATAAACTTTGTTGTTGCTTCATCTGTATAGCCATTCTTTGTAGCATTAATCTTGGCATCTTGAATGGCTGGTTTGGAGATATCAACGCCTACTAATTTGCCAACGACGCCCTCCTTCAACATTGTTAGTCCAATGGTACCTGTTCCGCAACATACGTCCAGAAGAAGAGTCTGTTGAGGTTTGTCTGTGACTTCTCTAATCCTATCAAGGACAATGTTGTATAAGATTTCTGCCCCTTCAGTATTGACTTGAAAGAAGGCTCCGGGAGATATTTGGAATGTACATTTACCAAGTTTCTCTTCAAGACAATCCTTGCCATAGACATGCTGAACAGGATGTTCTGGCTTAGGGTTCGATAAACCATCAAATTTCTGAAAGTATATGGATGTAACACGAATACCTTCCCCACCTTCTCCGTTACTCTGCTTCTTCATCTTTTCATAATCATGATTCTCAGGAAAGAATCGTGTTGGTGTTGGAATTACATTCTTAGTCAACATATTAACCAATCTTTGTTTCTCGTCTTCAAATACTGAGGTGTAATCGTCACTTCCATCTTCTTTAGCACCCGCACCTCCCTTGGCAGGAGCATGCAATACAATTACCATACATTCCTTAGTTCGTAATGAACAACGCAATGTTATGGTTCTCCACATACCGCGATGTAATTTCGTATCATAGGGTGGAACTTTCGATGATGAGATAAAGTTATTGAAGATGTCAGCTAATCCACATGACCAGTTGGGCATATTTTGAAGTGTATGGGGTGAGTATACTCCCCCAGCCCATCCTTGGGCTAGGAAACCGACTGCTGGTACCTTTTGAAAAGCTTTTGGTTGCGCTGGCGGTGTTGTTTCTTTATCTTTGATTTCGCTGGATGCATCTTTGGCACTATCAGAGGCTTCCTCTGTCTTAACATTTCCATCCACCATGACCCAATCCTCTTCTGCTTCTTTCTTTACCTCTGTAATCTGTACCTCTTCCTTCTTAACTTCTTCCTCTTTCATTTCCTCTTTCACACTGTCGTCAACTAGTCGATAACCAACAGTAAACTCACATTTGTTACGATATTCATACATTAATGGTGACGGAACGACTTGTTCCATTTCAATGGCCCGAGGTTGAGCTACCCAATCATATAATTTAATCAAAGGACGGTTTTTATCACGCTTTGCTTCTCGTTCTAATGTTCTGTGTTGTGTGCATATCATGTGTGCATAGGTATGTATAATATATGTTTGAGTGAGCTGTGTATAGAATAACTATAATATAGAAACCATAACATAAAACATATGAAATACTTACCTAAACTTGCCTTTGATCTCCTTAATGATCTTCTTACTGCATTTATTCACCATTTCTCTTGCCTTGCTATTTAACTGTTCTTCATATGATAAACGCCACAAGGGAGTGATCTTATCACGAACCTCCTCATTTGATAGTATTTTGATTGGCGGGCGATTATCGGGTCGCATACGCTTGTTGGTATTGTTTGTTGTATTGTTCTTACGCTTTCGATTATCTCCATCATCTTTGTTGGTAGACATTTTAGTATCATCTCCTTCTTGATTTGTAAACATTTCATCAGCGCGTTTAGCAAACAATGGTTTACCTCGTCCATTTTCCATAGCTTTACCATCCACGCGTCCTTCATTAATTAACTTGATAAACTTTGGTACCATCTCTTCAGTTTCTAATGTAACCTTCATCCAACTATCTTTCGGAGGTTTCTTTGTCTTTACAATAGATATTTCACTGGGGGGTATGTTTGATAACCATTGTGTTGTTAGTTTTGTAATTTCCTTTGGACGGGTGTACTTTAACATGTTATGTATTACTACCTTTCGTGATGTATGATCAAATTGTGGATCACGCCGTATAGTATTATTATTGTTTGCAGTATCAGTATCAGTAGTAGATTTGATAGCCGTATTATTTTCTGTCGTAGTTGCAATATCATTGTTCACATCCTCACGGACGGCTGATGATGTTGCCACCGCCGCGGCTGTCTCATTGACAGTGCTCATAACTATCAGCTGGGAGGTATTAAAACAGCTTTCAATAAAGGTAAAGAGGAGAATTGAGTGGCTTTGAAAGTTCAACCGGCTAGATTTTTCTCCCGCAACATTCTTTCTTCAGTCTCAAGCAAAAGAAAACGTTTCTTCCAACCACTAAACTTCCTACCCCCTAATTTTTCTGCAAAAAAGAGCAAAAATGCCACCATATCTACTCTAACTCAATCAATATTAGGTATTTTCTAGTCAGTGAACACTCTATGGTGGTCTACTTGATGCCATGAATCCATTTCTGACAAGAAACTTAGCTCTCAACCATACTTTTACAGCCAAGTGTATGCTGGCAGTTTCCTGATTTTCTGTAGGGTCAGGGTATGCCTATCTCACTCAGATAACCCCAAGCAAGATTCTAAAACCAAGCATACTTGCGCCACTCAATTTCCCTCAAATTTTTGGGAATCTCTTGTCTTCGAGGTGTAGAGGTTTTGTTGTAACTCCACCACGAGTGATGCATATGCTACAGTAGACATTCCCACGTCCTTACCTATACATGGGATGGCTTTGACAAGCACTGGCAGGAAAATAGAGCACAGGAAGGTAACTCTACCATATACACCCAAACGTACGAATCGAATGGCTCGGTTTCCCTTGAAAAGTCGGGATTCTCTCGTCTTTGAGGTGTAGCCGTCTTGTTATAACTCCACCATGAGTGATGCATATGCTACAGTACACATTCCCA
>Ga0214481_100788_pt1 | contig 15001 bp, 10 predicted proteins | sample M1_20Mar14CPVII9_4_FD_165057 | JGI IMG/M metagenome (GOLD analysis project Ga0214481, IMG submission 165057) | Marine eukaryotic communities from Monterey Bay, California, United States - M1_20Mar14CPVII9sort6BwellG10 | ecosystem: Environmental > Aquatic > Marine > Unclassified | place: USA...
CCAATCCTGCCATACCACCACCTTGTAATTGTCCACACATAGCGTTGAAGCTCTTATAACCTGGTTGGAGGTGGCTCGAAGATGATTTCAATTCTTTCTTGGGTCTTTTCTACTCCGGTATCCTCCCCTTTTTGAGTTTCAGTTAGAATCGTATGTTTTGTTTGGTGCATTTGTTGTGGTATTTATTCTCGGGCAGCCATTGGATATCTCCTAATAGTATTATTAAAGTCAGCAGAAGGAGGTAGTTGTTATATATAGGTCTAAAATTATCAAGCTCTTGCTTTGCAGTAAAAACTGAAGCTCAAAACTAAGACATAAACAACAAAATTCCAACCAACTACAATACAAACTATGGATAAAGGAGCATTATCTCGAGCAACCGATGGCACCTCAGCACCAACTCCCGGCTACCTCTACAACGATATTGGTAAATCATTAACATCACCACAAACATGCGTCGAAACACTCAATTATCTATCATCCCGATTACAAAAGAAGAATCCACATATTAAGAAAAAATGTTTAAAGGTATTATCAAAAATATCGGTACATCCTGTAAATCGTGGTATGATGAAGCGATGTATAGTCCAAAATCCAACAGCTATTGGTTTAATTAAAGATTGTATAGGATACAAAGGTACAATTGATGCAGTTACCGGTGATCAATATAATATAGAAGTGCGTAATGCTGCGAAAGAGTGTTTAGAGGTTGTATATTCTGATTCAGGTGATGTTGCACAGCAATCTAGTGGTGGTGGATTTGGTAGTGGACAATTACAAGGTGGTGGTATGGCAGGATTGGGTAGTAATAGTAGTCCTACTAATAGAGGACAGAGTGGATATGGTAGTGCCGGACAAGGATATGGTAGTAGTTCATCTGGTGGTGGAGGATATGGTGCACCAATGGGTGGTCAATCTGGTTCCGGACATTCAGCAGGAGTAGCAACAGCCGTTCCAGGTGGACGAACATCATCCATGCAGGGTATTGGTAATCCAATGTTTTCAGATCCACGATTATCACAAGGCAATGGAGATACAAGTACATTAGGTACATTGAAGAATGTTGGCGGTGCAATGTTGGATATGATTAAGGATCCGTTGGCGAAGAATGTACCGGGTACGGGATTACCACCCGGTAGTATTGGTGGTGGTGGATATAATCCTAATGCTAGACCTGATCCGGTAAGTTTTCTTTTTATCTTTTAATGTTGTTTTGGTGTGTGGATGTTTGGGAAGAGGCTTTGTGTTTGTTATCTTTTCGGAGTGCTTGGGATAAACAAGCAAGCTTGTCCTTTTGAAAGTTATTGATATAAACGAGATCCTATTTCATTATATTAAATTGCATTGTTGGTTTTTGTCAGCATTCATATCTCATAACATTTTAATCTCTTCAACATCTTCCGAATTCGGTTCACTAAATCATTAAAATAAACTTTAATAGTATGCCCAACCACCACCTGGACGCAACAATATGATGGCACAAACAGGCGGACAGTGGACAATGGCATCAAATCGTGGTCCGAATGCCGTGGGGAGTGCATCCAACTCTGTACCCGAACCACCGTCGAATCATCAAAATTCAGAATATTATAAGGCTAGGAATGCACAGGGTGGACAAGCATTTTCGTGGGCTGCCAATCCTAGTCCTGCACCTGCACCATCTGCAGCTCCTCCTGTTGCTCCAACTGGTGTAGGTGGTACATGGGCATCTGCTCCACCACCACAACAGTATTCACAGAGCGTTGCCGCGCAATCACGTCAACCACCCGCTGGCAATGTTGTAGCATCGGCAGTTGCAATTACTGGAACAACTCCAAGTAGTAGCAATGGTTTCAATAATGGCGGGGCAGTACATCGAGGTGTAGCCGTTGGTGGTGGAGACTATGAGAAGAATCTAATCCTAGAACTATGTCCACCGGGGGGTATGAAGGCTGAACCACCCCAGGATAAACTTGAGGAATTTGCAAATGCAATCCCATCATTGAATCCTGATTTAGTCTGCCCCGCTTTATTAGATGCATTAGAGGAAGGCAATCCATGGATTATGCGTGCCAAGGCATTATGTGTTATTGAAACTGTATTGAAAGTTGAGGCATCTCGTGGTGGCGGCGAAGAGGGTGGTGTTCAAGCATATACAGACTTCTTTTATGAATGTTCTGGAGAGATCTCGCCATTGGCAAATCATGCTCGAGCGAGTGTAAAGGGACCAGCGAAACGTGTATTGGCTATGTTGGGTGTAGATGGATCATCAATGATGAATGGAACGACAACCAATGGTGATGTGGCGGCGGCAGCGGCTCCTCCTCCTACTAACTTGTTGGATTTCTCTGAGGAACCAGCTCAAGTTGTTCAAACAACAACCATTGATTCATCAGTTGCTGCTGTGCCATCGGTTGGAGGAGATTCACTGTTTAGCGGATTAAATACCAAAGCGGCTGATACAACCCAACAACAGCAATCAGCATTAGAAGTTCCTGCTCCTCCCATCCCAGTTGCCCCAACACATCAACAACAAGATGATTTACTTGGTGGTTTGGGCACAGAAATGAATGTAGCACCCGCTGCGACTAATACTGTGCCTGTTGTATCTGGTAGTGGATCTGGTGATTTATTTGGCAATATGAATATCAAGAGTGCTGAAGCCAAGGTAGAGACTGTACAACCATCGGATACTTCCACCGCCGCCGTTGCAGCTGGTATTCCCTCGCCTCCATCTGCTGCACCAGCGTCCTCATTTGGATTCATGAACACAGCTACAACTCCATCATCACCCGTTCCACCACCAAAGGCGCAAGTATCTCCTGCTTCGCCGTCCTCCAAAGCATTTGATCCTCTTCTAAACATGGGCAATACCGCTACTAATACTAATAACAACATGACAAACTCGCCCAATCCCAACAACATGGCACAGATGCAACAAATGCAAATGGCCTACCAACAAAATATGATGATGATGCAACAGCAAATGCAACAAATGCAAATGGCACAACAGGGCAACTTCCAACGTCAGGGAAGTGGTGGGTATGTACCAGGTATGCCTCCACAAATGATGCCACCATCGCCGACGAAGCAACAAGTCATGGGAGGCAATTATATGCGTCAGGTACCTACTGTGGGTGATAACTCTGGGTTTTCATTCCTTGGATCAGATCCAAGAAAGGAGAAGAATAAGAGTTTTGATTTTGTTAAAGAAACAATGAAGAAAGGTTGAGAGGTTGTTAGTCGGTTTGGTATGAGTTCTCCCTTATGAAGGATGAAGGAACTCCTATATGTTTGTCTCTAGTGGTTAAATTCTTATAATGTTGTACAGCCATTAGAATAATACGTGATCTTCTTCTTCTGCCTTGAGACCAAACACTACTACTGTCTTACTACTACTACAACAGCCCAGAAGATTTCAAGTACCCATTTTGATGGTGAAGTCTCGTGACGGAGAAGAAATCCATTGATGATGCTTGCAGGCTTGCACCTGACATTACGCAGCAGCTGACGAACTTCTACAGTAGGCTGATCGAATGCTAGCTACAAGTCAAAGGCTAAGTTTAAGTTTAAGAGCTCTCGATCTCAGCTGCCCCTCCTGCGGCCAGGGGCAGCTGAAGAAGAGATTAAAGAACACTAAGACTAAGTCTTGGCCTTGGCACCTGGCTGTCTGAGTCTAAATGTAAAAGGATACTGATGACACCATTATTCATCATCCAATCTGTAAATCCCTTGTCTCGCTTAACCCTAAAACACAATTCTTTTGCATGACTATATGCGTACACATACGATTACATATAAATATAACAAGAAGTTTTAGACACGAAAAGAACACTACCTACTCTAAACCTTTAAATACCAAAATCTAGAGTTGAGTTTGCAGCCAGGGTCTTACTCTCCTACCAATGTCAACAGCTAGATAACACTACCAATACTAATATCACCGTCGTGTCTTATTAGTCTTACGGTATTTCATCGTAATCGATTCTCTTCCAATTCAACCAATCAACAATTGTAGCAGCTGATGTTGATAACTTCTGCTGTTGTTGTATCAAAGGAATACTACCTTTTAACATCAAAGCTAATTCTTCTTTAGTTGTATATGTTTCATTCCTTTGAAACAAATCAATTGAAAAGTTTGATATACTTCTAACTGCATCTTGATAATGTTTATATTCAGTAACAACCTCCTTCCAACCATCTTTTGTTTCATCTACCAAATTACGAATTGATGTAAAGATATCTACTAGATCAATCTCCATTGTTGCAACATTATCAACTTGTTGTTGCCTTTGAGATGCTAATATTGCTTGATCGATACAACTTACTACATCGAATCTACCTCCAACGAGAGTGCTACTATTTATTTGTCTTGATGATATATCTTTGCAGAAAAGATCCACAGCACCATATGGTTTCGATATTCGACGTGTAACGTAAAGTTTTGGATCTCTTTCAGTGTTGATGATAATAACATTATGATAATATCGTTTTGCGGCATCATATAATTGTGGCAAAAGAGTTGAATATGGGGTATCATGTAGTGCAATAAACCGTCCATCTAGTATAATATCTTGTACTAAATTCATTACCTTTTCTTTCCATTCGATTGCATCTCCGCACTTCTTTGTTGATTGTGAATGAACACAGGTTGCCGCATCAAATACTAAGTCTTTGAGCTCAAGATGTTTCCGAACTGAGTATGAATATAATGATTTGAAGGAGTATGATGATATCCAACTATCATTATCATTCATACATCCAACTTCCCAATGATGTGATGGAATACCGAGTAAACACGTTGCTTGAAACATAATATGAGTTCCGGTTGTACCTTTGCCAGCACCTAGTATAATCATCGACTTATTGTCATTATCATCACTACTACTAGCATAACTTACATAATATAATATATTTGATATGAATAGCCAACATATAATAGCAAACCCGATAAATATTAGAATGGTATGTTTTGGTCGTCGACGGGGCATCTATTTGATGTACTCAAAGCTTGATATTGAAAAGCCGGTCGACTACCACATTATGTCAAACTTTGCAATTCAACACTGATAGACAAGAGAGATACAACTTCATTTCATGAGACATATGTCAAATGTTGCAATTGCAACGCGCTGTTTCTTTCTTGTATCATACAACTTCATTGGCATGAGATGATCAACTCTGTATTCCTCCCTTACCTTTGAATGATGATACTCCCCTACTATCGTACCCGAGAGAGCATGTTTGTTCCTATATTTGTGTGCCGATCATGTAATCATGAATTAGCAGAGTGGAGTGTGTGTGCACACTCAAATAGCGATAGAACGTTTTCAGTGATGTCCCTTAATTAATTGGCAAATAGAATGACATATCTGTGTCTTTTTGGGGTTGTTGATGTATAGATTAGTTATTGATCTGCACCATACTAGCTATTCAATGCAAATCAGTAGGAGGGTCTTACTTTGAGACATGTTTATGTTTACGTTCACATGAAAAGTAATATGTGTAATACACTTCCTTATGTATTCATTGCCAATTATTTGCTGTAATATCATCACTAGGCGCCCAATCTTGTTTCCCCTTTTCCTTTCTTTTTGCTCCTTCGTAATGGATATTGTAACCAGCATTACCATTCTTTTCTTTGCGGCCGAGTATAGTAGCCTTCCAGTGGTCATTCTCATACCAAACAAGGACACGCTGGCCAACAGCTAACTGAACACTTCGGCCTCTCGTTACACGTTGTCTACTGACAACTTCATCAGGCAACGGTCCAGGTAATGAGTTCGTTGACAAGCTACTCATCGAATTATCTCGAGTTAACGATCTTGATGACCTCCTCATTCTCTTATTATTACGCGTCTTTGAATCTTCACATTCTTTTACATGATTTGCAAACTCTTCTCCTGCTGTTTTCACATTGGAAAATTTGATATCTTTGTCACATTTATCACAGTGGAATGATGCAACTTGTGCACTAGAATGGACCAAGTCAGGACGAGCTGGATTACTCAAGGCACTACTGCTATCTGACATTGACCTCAACTTCCGCCCCTCTGAGACTGAGTGGCTGTTGTCAGCCTGCCTTGGTCGCTTTTTCTGTTGCTTAACTTCTTGTGTACTATCCGACATTGACGACCTCAACTTCCGCTCCTCTCCTCTCAAACGTTTTTTCGGTACCTTTCTTGGACATTGATGATCAGAATGGCTTACATTGTTATTCTTTTCCCCGCTCTCCCTCTCCTCTTTACATTTGGTACATCCTGAATTAGCAGCAACCTCGAGAGAAACCCTTCCTCTTTGATCTCCTCGTTTGCGTTTAGTAGTTGACATCGTTATCATTGGCTTGTCTTCGTCACCTTTTCCATTGACAAGAATTTCACCCTCTTCTTTCAGACGTCCGGGCTGAGCCTTATCCTCGTTCTTTTCTTCTTCTTCTTCTTCACCCTTCCCACTACCCTCTTCTTTCGGGTGTCCAGGATTGGCTTTGATATCTTTCTGCTCATTTATCTCTTGAATCTCGTCTACTTCGTTGTTAATGTTATGACTCTCTGCTGGCTGTTTTGTAGCATCAGACTCATCAATCGTTGACATCGTCTTGGTACTCTCATGCAATGCAATCTCCTTCTCCTCAGCGGACGGAGGAGCTGGAGGTGGCTTCCCATCTCCATTCGGGTTATTCTTGGTTTTACGAGGAATCTTATACTCAGGCTGTTTTGCAGCAGACTCGTCAATCGCTGACGTCTTCTCAGCGGACGAAGGAGCTGGAGTTGGTGGGTGGAGATAGCGCTCGACTTCAGACTTACTCCTGAACCTCTCCCCTTTTGGACTGACATAATATTGATCCTTTATATCCGTGTTCTTTTTACGAGGGACCTTATATTTTGTCCACCCAGGTCCGAATTCGGGAGCAGGAGTGCGGCTCTCTTTGGGAGGAATACTGGCTTTCGATTTCTTCTTCTCAGGTGGGGTAGGATGCTTTGCATCAATCTTCTTTGGTTGCTTTTTTGGTTTCTTCTGTGGTTGTTGATCATTAGTTTGCGCCTCTTTCTCTTTTTTGGGAGATCGTTCCTCCTTCCCCGGCGGAGGCTTCGCCTCAATCTTCCGTGGTAGTTGCGGATGTTGTTGAACTTGCTCAGAAGGCTTCCCCTTCTTCTTCTTGGGAACATCAATGATCTGACAAATCATATCGTCTTTGTGTGACTGCACAGCAGTGTCAACAAGTGGCAAATCGTCCGACATTAGCGAGAGGAGCCGCGCCTTTGTCTCCGCCGTGTGAGAGATTGTGTCAGACCCGATTATACTCTCTACATTCTTAAGTATCTCAAGTTCATTACTCATTTCCATGAATCTATAGTGTAGTGTGAACGACTGATGACATCTGCAAGAACATCCCGTGCAGTAACTACAGAACTGACATGCCTTTCCTTGATGGCAGGGACATCTTGACTGACGCAAATGCTTTGGATTGCCAGTGTGATTGTGGATACTTCGGGGTTCTGTATTAAAAGGGTGCATTAGAACCTTGACTTTATACCTCCCTTCTTGGTGGCAATTGCTACAGATGTTGAAGTCCTTGTTTAGAAGCTTTTCACAGCCATCACAATGCATGTATACGTTTGATAATTCCTCTGAACAGAACTTGCAAAAGAAGTCAGAAGCGCCCTGTCGTGATAGGAAAGGGAAACAGGATTTAGACACAGCTTATGCATACTTTTAGGCATAAACACATCAATGCAATAACTTACATATGGATCGAGGCTAAAGGTTCCAGGATCTTGCCATGTGTTTGGCTTAGAGTCAATGGACACTCTCCATGAATCTCTAACGTGCTTGGTTTTCTTTTCCCACTCCCTGGAAAACTTTACAGATGAGTTGTGTCGATTCACAACATATTGTATTGACGGAAGAATGCCCTGGAGAACTGTCTTGGCATTTGGCTCGGATTTAGTCGCTGATTGGTGTGAAGGGAGATTCATTGCAAAGAGAGATTTTCCAACTGGCTTGTTAGACTTGACCTCGAACTGATACTTGGCAATGTTCTCCTTAGCCAAGAAGAGGAGTGTAGTTTCTGGGATTGCTAGACTCGCCAAGTCATGCTCACGGTTGAGCCTTGAACATTCAAGAATACTAGATACTTCTCTGTTAATACCTTCACTTGTGACTCCTTTGAACATCCAATCCCATGCAATACTAAAGCAGAGATCTTCCGTCATACTTTCTTTTGTTTCCAATATCTGATTTCGTAACTCGTAATGACAATCTGTGTCTTGTAAGACTGCCGGGGCTAGTTTACGAAATGCATGCAATCTACCCTTGTTGATGTGGACTACTTGACCAGGCTTTAAAACGAACACAGATGGATAGTACCTAAAGGTGTAGAAGTGTAAAGATAGTTGATAAATTAGGAAAGAGGTGTGCAATAGAGGCCTAATTTCAAGATATAACAGCACAAACTTACCCCATCTTTTTGCATTTGCCAATTGCTTCATTTGTTGGCCATCCAAGACTAGTTTCCAAGCCATCACTGTGTGGCAAACCATACAGGGCATTATGTGAATCTGATGTGCCTGTCAGTATCTGGATAGCGTTACACTTGTGTCTTTCGGTAAGACGTCTGAGCATAACAACCTCATTATACCCCGAGAGACATAGATGCCCAGAGTCAACAGTACCCTGAAGTGATTGTGAAAGAGAGATGTTAGAACTATCTCAAGACAAACAAATATGTTACTTCCATACCATCCACTTACATGTCCATCTTGATGGAAGTGGGTAAATGAGGACGGTGGAGTTATGTACAAATTTGGGCCCATGAAAGGTCGACCATTTGCATTGACCTAAGGTTATGAAATGGTGAGGATGTGAGGTGAAAATATAACATAAATCAAGAAGTACCAAAGACTACAAGTAAACTCACTGCATTCATCATACAATGTGAACCACCTGGCAATATACCCGGGAGTTTGAACCTTTGTTGGAAATCTTCGAAGGCTTGGGGTAGCAACTTAACCATGTCAACATCAATCATGTACTGTAAGTAAATTGGTGTGAAAGAGAATGTAAGTATATCAGTCAAGGGAATGAACGACAACTGAGAATTGAACAAACAAACTTACAAGTGACATATTATCAACGTTGACAGTCTTCTCCTTTCCACCACTATCTGTAAAGGTAAAGTTTCTATTCAGCACTCCGTTCTCGTCAAGTTTGTTCGATTTCACAGCCTGTCTTTGCTCAAGATACTCAAAGTAATCTGATACTTTCATACTATACCAGCCTTCTTTCTCTTTTGACTGCTTGGCTGGTTGTTGTTGGTCAACATCAGATGAATTCATGTGCTTTGTTTCAAATCCTCGAAACTTGTGGTGGTATTCAGATCCGATACAACCTTCGATATACTCTCGTGTCCACAACGAAGAGTTGATAGAATCGGCAAGACCTTCTGATATCACTGTAATATCATCCCTCTCCATCATCGAGAAAAGAAAGCCTTCATCTTCAGGTTCAACCGTAATCTTTCCTCCTGAAACACGAAAGTTTGCTAGTAGAACACGAGACTTCTCATCAAAGGACCACTTGCAAAAACCAGTTTCTGGCAGATTGGGTAATGGTTTGGAAGGAGGGAGAGGCTGGAGCCCTTCATTGTCAACAGGAGGAGGAGCGTTTGGCATATCATTGCCTCGCACATCAGTCAACTGCGCAAAGGAATCCTTGAGAAAGGCTGGGTTGTGAAATCTCCATGCAGATTCTTCTTCATATGTTCCATTTGACATTGGTGAAGTTGAAAGTCCACTAAATAAAGCAGTCCTATCACGCTTTAACTTTCGTTGGGCTGACTTTCTTGAAGCAGTTGAAGAAGCAGTGGACTTACGCGAGGCGACAGTAGACTCATCTCCACTACTCATTGAATATTTATTCCTCGGTTGCTTGGCTGCTTGCCTCTTGGGTCTTCCCGTAGCACTCATCATTTCACTTCCAGATGTATCATCATCTCTCTTGCGGCTTCTACTTCGCTTTCTACCCTTGGAAGTTCTGTTCGATGCTTCAGGAGTTGTAGACTGTGGTATGTCGTCCGCACCCTCCTTGACTTTCAACGAGCTCTCTCGTGCTCGGCTAGACTTCCGCTGATTTGATGTCTTTTCTGGTGGAGGAGTAGAGGCCTTACCATCTGAATATACCCAGATCTTCTTATGTTCCGCATCAAGCCTTGCTTTGACTTCTGGATGATTTGCTAATATCATAATAGCATATTCTTCACACTCTTCGCTCGTCCTATCATAAACTAATGTTTGGACCTGATGCCAGTTTCCCCATCCATATTTTGTACACCCTTGCTCGAATGCACGATTCTCATTCGCACTAAATGGTTTCATCTCATTAAAACCACGTCCCTTTCTCTTCTTGGCGGCGGCAGATAGTTTCCGTAAATCTTCCTGAACTAGCATATCCTGTCCTTGTGCAGCCATGAAGTTCTGTGGCTTGTTTCTCTTCCGTTTTGATCCAATACTGATAAGTTCTTGTGATGGTGACTCATAGGCCATTTCAACTTGAGTAGAAGTATTGCTTTCTCTCTCCACCTTGGCGATATAAAACTGAGGAGATTCCATCGGCTCCAGCTTGAATTCTTTCTTATCCCAATGCTTAGCCGACTCCAATCTTTGGGTAATGTCTCGTTTGATTTCTTAAAAGACAGAGTTCATAGTTACTTGTGAGATATGATCATGAAGAGAGTATTCACACCAAAATATTCATACTCACTGGCTAACGCTGCTTTCTCATCGACCTCCTCGACCTCAATGCTACCACCAAACGTCTTAAAGAACCGTCCTCCGCCCTTTTTGAACAATTGGAATAACTCATCTGCTGCGGCGTTATTATCGTCTGAGTTTCGAACTGTGCCTAGTTTCCGAAATCGTTTAAACATAGTAGCCTTGTAAGATGGATCCCTGAAGGAGAGGATTACATCATTTTCGGCAATAGTCTGATTTCCTACATTGTCAGGAATCTCCGCCATTGGCTCTGCCTTAGCCATACTAATCTTGCTTGTTCTCTTGCTCATTCTCCTGCTTTTGGCTGGACTCATCTCCTTTGGTTGTCTCTCTTTATCATAAATGGTTTGTAATTTGAGAGCAGTTTCGTGAACAAAATGCTCTTTATCTGGGTTATATGTAAGTGCATTTGTAAACACGAGCGATACAAGACGATGGAACTCAGGGACATCAATTTCATTAGCATCAAGACGAGCTTGGATTGTACCAAAGTCACACGGCTCTGTAATGATTTTGGAGTAGTCAGGAGCATGTTCATCTTCAACCACGGGCTCGCTGAAGACGTCGTACTCCAACTTATCTGCCCTTTTCAATACGGAGAGTATGCGATTACATTCCTTCATTATTGGGCTTTTGGTTGGAGATCTCTTCCTTCTACTTTCTTCTTGTTTGATGGGCTTAGACGAGGGTAACCGAATATCATCACGACGCCCTCCCTTCCAGCATTTACATTTCGAGCACCGTTTAAAATGTAGAGGATTCGTCTTATTGCATTTATGACAGTTCCACCCTTCGTCGGTGGAGACTGCTGCAATTGGATCATTCTGGCTGGATTTGATAGCAGGTGCATGGTCTAAATCATCTACTACCGTTTTTCGTATCCCTAGCAAGTCTTTACTTTGAGATGACTTGTCTGTTGATGTGTCAGCTGACTCTACAGCCTTGCCACTTTCATTTGCCTTCGTCTCTGGCGGAGGATTTCCTTGTGTCTCATTCAAAGCAGCTACTGACTTGTCGACCTTTACTTCTGTAGTGGCAGCAGTAGTGGATGACGATGTATTAGCTGCCTCTACCATATCATTCTGTTCTTTTTCATGGGGTACCTCGAGACGAGTCTCCGATTTTGTATTTGCCATCTCGTCCCCATCCTTTTGCTCTTGTTGCGTTTCTTTTCCAGATGATTCAACAGCTACCCCTGTTTTATATCTCGAGGTGTCCGCATCTAATACATTGTTGCCATCGGGCATCACAAACTTATCATTTAGCTCCGGGGCCCTCTTAGTCGTCGGACTAGACTTTAATTCCATCAAGCTATTGGCTGCCAACATTTTATTAGCTGTTTCCACCGAAGATGCTTCCAGAGAGCTCTTCTTTACTTCCACTTTATCATCTACCTCATTGGTTTGCCTATTCTTTTTCTTAATTGGAGTAAAATGATGATTTTGCACATCTTCATCTTGATCTGGTAAATTTATATTATTATCATCTTGTACGTCCTCCGGTTGCATACTATCATCTGCTTGTTCTTCTGTAGCGGCAGCATTATTATTGGCAGCAGATTGTGTTTCTGCCTGATCCCCATTTGCAATACTTTGACTACTTCCACCACTATTACCACTATCTTGAGTTGTCACTACGGGCTGTGATTCCATACTGCTCAATGTATTATCCATAGTAGTAGCTGGGTCAATACTATTCGAATTCAATGTACTTGCAGAGGAAGATTTGTTATCCTCTTCTTGTATTGTGGGTGGAGATTGTGTTGTAGCAGCCTCTTCTTGTTGTTGATGATTTTCTGCGGCAGGTGATTCATCAGTGCCATATCCCTTTAAAAGGTCAAAAAATCCCATGTTCTGTATATTATAAATGGGTTGCCATGTTATTCATAGTATAGACATCTTCATTCTTTCCTGAAAACATGATATAATATTATGAGGAAGACAGAAAAAGTTAGTTATGATATCGGCTAATCGGCACATACCGACAAAAAGTATTATAATATATGTAAATATAAAACCCATACTTCAAATTCAATGCGGGTATAAACAAACAATAAGGACGTCGTCATCCGATATCAATATCAATATCAATAAACACAGTAGGAGAGAGTTTGCAAAAATAAACCCCAAGAATTTTTCTGTGTCGAATTTCAAACGCCGTCGTGCATAGATACCCAACGCTACGAGCACTCGATACCACAACATATTACTGCAGCAATGCACACCCTTACAATGTATACTGACTTACCTACTGAGGATGGTTGATTAGGATAGCGGCGCTCTAATCTCTGATCCTACCAATTACCAATTATCCCTGAGGTGGGATCTTTTGAGGGTAGACGATAGCCTTTATGGTAGCACCTTAATGAGATAAGCCCCCAATCTCAAAGAAGTGATGATAAAGATGGCCGCATAACAATAAAATGTTCAAACCGCGAGGACTATTCCTACTCCTAAGCTTATACTCGGTGTTGTTGGGCGGTGGTAGTCATAGGATATGCTTTGCAGTAGTTGCAGGAAAGTCCACATTTTATCTTAGTGTTTGGCCTTTGTATCTTTATTTGATTGTCTTTGCAAGTCATATGCACTAACATAAGTTACTATCTCCTCTATTATCTTTATAAATTGTGATAACGCGCATTTTTCAGTTGCCACAACACAAGTTAAGAATATACATGCTCAATCGAGAACATGTACATCAGATGAGCCCAATTGCAATGATCCCGAGGAAGGACAAATAGATGCAAGTAAAGATACATCACAGCATATACCCAAAACAAATCCCCAATCAAAGTACAAAACAGGAGATATAATTGAACTTTATAATCCGGATTCCAAAGATATACAAATTGTATTCCCATCAATAGTTAAAGGACGTGATCCTAATGCCCCCGATGGCCAAGGATATAGAGTAACAAAAACTACAGATGGGAAAGAGGTTACTAATTTACCAGAACGATATTTACATCCGTACAAGCCGTATGAGGTAAATGATGAGGCTCTGTGTAACATTGGCACTTTTTCAAATAAGATTAATGAAAATCGTCCAATTATTGTGGGATGTACAGTATTAAATTATGAACCAGCAGCAACTAAAGGGGCATTGGTATTACAGGGAAAGTATGAAGTGTTGGTACATAGTGCTAAAGTTAATGGGGTTGAGAAGGAAGAGTATAAAACGGAGCTTCCGGTTTGGAAGCTTCAAAGAAGACTTGATTTTCAAAAGTTGGAAACAGAGTCAACAGGTGGAGTGAAGTCGGAATTGTAGTGTCATGTCTGTGTATATGTGGCCAAATTGTATATTATAAATTGTGGCAGCAGTCAAAGCCGGGATGCTTGACAGGGATACTATTCATTATTCATAAACGGGGGGGTATGTCAATGATCTGTTCAATAGCAACTTAATCTTAAGTTTGAAATTATGACATAGTTATTATGATATTTCATTGGTACCGGGGCAAAGAGCATCACTCTGATCATCGTCATCGGCTTCTTCGTCGTCACTATCTATGACAAAGTCTCCTAACACTTCGTCGGTATCTACCGTGTCGACTTGATGGAACTTTGTGCCACCAATCTTGCCAAATAATGTTTTAAAATTCCACAAGGCATATAAAACTTGTATGGCAACTTCAAGTATTATCACTGCAATCTTCTTTGCAGACATTTCCATGTCGGGTGTAATCTCACCAAAAAATCCGCCTCCTCTTATAGATATTGTCATGGCATTGATTCCCCAAACTGTTATGGCGAATAGGTACATGATTTTCTTTTCCCATCCCTTTGTAGCATGACCTTCACCCATGATACTCTCTGTACAATTATATCGTACCAGGGGTGAGAATGCAAATGGAAGCAACAGTCCCAATAGAGCATTAACAATGTTTACAAGTTGATTAAGTTTTTCTGGGTACATGGCAGCGATGAAAATACTCGGGCCAATGGCAATCAATCTCGTTACAATAGATCTCAACCACAATGGCAATTGCAGCTGTAAGAACCCGTCCATTACATATTGTCCAGTGTAAGTAGTTGTGATTGCACCTGACTGTCCAGCTGCCAATAAGGCAATTGCCCAGAGTAAGCACCCTCCTTTAAGATTCTTAAAGTACTGACAAAAGTCTGTTAATCCAACTTCACTTGCATTCTCACCCCTGGTACGATATAATTGTACAGAGAGTATCATGGGTGAAGGTCATGCTACAAAGGGATGGGAAAAGAAAATCATGTACCTATTCGCCATAACAGTTTGGG
>Ga0214481_100789_pt1 | contig 14985 bp, 8 predicted proteins | sample M1_20Mar14CPVII9_4_FD_165057 | JGI IMG/M metagenome (GOLD analysis project Ga0214481, IMG submission 165057) | Marine eukaryotic communities from Monterey Bay, California, United States - M1_20Mar14CPVII9sort6BwellG10 | ecosystem: Environmental > Aquatic > Marine > Unclassified | place: USA...
GTATTCTAAAGGATACCCCTAAGAAAACAACACATATGTATATATGTGTGTATCTCTCAAGTCTAATTGAATAAGTTAATTGCGGCCAATGGAAACATGAAACTATCACTTATCAGCTCATGATACGGATACGGAATGCATGTAAGTTGCAAAAGCAGTAAAGATATCTTATTGGGATACCTTCTATTCAGACTGTAGAAAAATAATCTACTTCAGGGAATCGAACCATATCTCAAGAAGTACATACCACCCAGACAAAGTTTAGACACACAATACGATGCTGGGGAGCAAAAGATCAGGATGTGGCAGGACCGAACTGCGCGGGATAAACCCATCGATTTATAGTCACCTTAAAAATCCACTAAGTCAAGAAGTACATACCACCCAGACAAAGTTTAGACACACAATACGATGCTGGGGAGCAAAAGATCAGGATGTGGCAGGACTCGAACCTGCGCGGGATAAACCCAATCGATTTCTAGTCGATCGCCTTAACCACTCGGCCACACATCCAATATGCTACTGCTGCTCTCTGATTCACTACTCAAGACCGCTACTAACCTCATAGTGACATGAGAGTAGATGAGAAGAGATATGAGGTACGAGTCGGATGTACAATCTCATTAATCAATGGATCAAGCTTCTAAAAAGTGATACTTACTAACTGACACTTTACATCAGCTTTAAAAAAGTGATATATACCATCTCAGTGATAAGTTGGTATAGTGCTTGGTCTAAACCCATCGATTTCTAGTCGATCGCCTTTTAACACACCGGCCACACATCCAATATGCTACTGCTGCTCTCTGATTCACTACTCAAGACCGCTACTAACATGTAGGTCTCGCCTTCGGCTCGACATCAAGCTACGCTCGATACATATGCATTGCACGTATAAGTGATCTCGTCTTCGACTCGACATACTCGAGCGTAGCCTATCGATAGATATGTATATACATATACATATAAGTTATTATATACATGGTATATATGTTGATAAAGTACATAGTTCTAAGCCGTGCACAATCCACCGCAGTGTCCCCGAAGGGCCCGCCGGGAGGCAATGTTAAACAGATGTGCTCAACTCAGATCATATAATAAGTGTACGCATACTCAGTAGTTTTGGTGATAACCTATTCTACATACTTATGCGATATCTAGTGAATGACATCACCATTCTCATCTACTACTCCTGCATTAAACAAGTCATTCATAAAATCAGCCATTGCTTTCACGTCGTGTGTAATCTCTGCATGACAAGCTTTGCAAAGTAGTACCGTCTCGCGAAACTCCCTCACTTTGTTCTGGATGCTACAGGTGCCCATATCAGCGGGATCATAACGCTTCAACAGTTCATTGATATGATGTAGATCGAAACCTTGAAAGACCTTCACGGGTAAACGGCGAAAGTCGAGCTTACAACGAGCACAACATCCAGCCTTCCTTTTGAATGTATTATCTAGAGTCTTCTTCAGGTAGAGAGCCATTTTTGTGAGGCATTGACAAAGTCAGGCTTTGTCCAAAACGAATTGTCATATATTGACATACCCCCAGATGCAGTTTCATACTCAACTTCAAGTGTCTCTAACTTGACCTTGCCAGTACCAGCCTTGATCAAGTTATCAATGAGTGCCAACACACCACTACCGTTAGTGATAGCATCTAACCCACCCTCGGCTCCACCACTGATAATCTTGGACAATGAAACAACGTTTGTCATCTTGGGATACACCTTCCTGCACTCATTATCCAAATTGGGATGTTGGACGGTACTTGTACTCCCAGCTCTACGGTCGTGACATAGGAAGCAGGTGATTGCCGAGAAGATCAACTCTCGTAATAACTTCTCGAGCGAGAAACCGTTCATGTGCGATACATTCTTCTTCTTTGTTCGCTCGTCGTCTCCCAGCACTCTACAAACATTGTCGAACATGTGATCTTGATCACAACCACGAAATGCCTCCTTCAAGCCGGTCGATAACATCTCCGCTAAATCCATTCCACAGCCGGCACAATACTTTTGGAGTACACGAATAATCTTATGCACGGCAGACTTCATAAACTCTCCTTTTGATCTACTTGAATGGTTGATATGATGATCATACTTCTCTCTCAAGTCAGGCCAAATGTCTTTCAGATCGACACCAACTTTGGTAGCCTCTGCTACAATATCATCTAGACCGACAGCTTCACGCTTGCTGTCCGACATACTAATCCAACGGTGTATCATTACAATCAACTTCAATACGTCTTCTTGCTGTAAAAGGACATGCACAGATATATGCTTTGGATGAAGCTTGATATCACGGCGTTTACTCAACATTTCCGTGAACTCTTCAACCAAATCATGCACATACTGCCGAATGTAAGCTTCCTTGTCGGCCTTCTGTCCACACAATTTGACCCATACATCTAATCGTCGACTCAACTTCTTGAGCTTCGCTCGAGTGTGCTGATTTCATTGGAAAGGCTCAGCACCTCCACCTCTTTGTTGATAGACAGCATTAAGCAAGTATGAGTCTGTCTTCAGTGCTCCTTCATCATTTCGATATATCATTGGTACAAATCGATATCCCACATTAACATCAACCAAATCATACACTTTCTGAGCATACACAGATGCCGCATTTGCATTGCTCACTCCACTTATGCATATCAATAGGTGACGAAAGTGAACTGATTCTTTGACGCTCTTATAGTTATTCATATCCTCTGGCCAGTATCCGCCAGCTAGTTTAACACGATTTCTAGCCGCAGGTGTCAATAGTGGTGAGTTTTCATCCAAGCGATGTCTACCAAACCACACACGTCGAAAATAGGGGTGTTCCTCAGCATCGAGTGAAATTTTTGTAAACATATGTGGTTGCTTTGAGTTGGATGAATGAAAGGCAATACTTCTTGTAGCCTTTCTAGTGTTTGTATCTTTCAACACTTGAGCAAGCTCTTCAATAGTAGTTTTCTCATTGATTGTATGTTGTGGACTGGCAGAAGCACTGGATACATCGCCGCCAAGGCTATCTGTGGGTATTATTGTTGTGGGTTTTGAAACTTTGGGGTCAAGAATAGCTACACAATCCAACTTTGCTTCAACTATTTCTCCCGACGGAACATCATGTAAGCGATTAACTAATCGAAACTCAAGTGAAGGGCATGGTATGCCTCCATCAGGCTCACTGCTAACCTTCGACGCTGTCAACTTACTACTCTTTTCTTCTCCAATCTCTTCATCATACTCTTTTGACTCATTGTCGTTCACTACAGAGCTGCTGTTTTCATCATATAGCTCCATCTTGCCGTATCTAACTACAATCGGGTCAGAGAAGAATACCTGAGCTGTATTCTGACTTCGTAATACCTTTGAGAATAGGATTGCCCCGCAAAAGCCTGCATATAGCACACCCAGGAAAGCTTCAAAAGAACCGAGGAAGCCAACTCCAACACAGCCAGTGCCGACATGAAAGTCACTTGCTCCCGAACTAGGATAAATTACTCCATAACCAACTGTAGAGAACGTTGTCCAACTTAATTGGAAGCAATCTGAGAACCGTCGTGCTCCTTCTTGATCACCAATCATACGTCCTGCACTATTGATACACTCTGGATATGTTAATGCTATTATGTAAAAGAATAGAGTGAACAGTAATATGAACCCGTAATAGAAGATAGCAAAGCCAATGAATAAAAGGCCATAGCTTGTACGGAAACTCCATGAAAAGTATGCTGATATGTAATGATTGATACCATGTGATATTGCATCATCCGAATGTAATAATTCATTAGTATTGCTGGTTGCGCGTGAGCAGCAGCAGTAGCATAATCTTTGACAAAATAATCTAAATGAGTAGATCCAATTCTTGTTCGTTACTCTCCGTCTTGATTCAAGAGTATACTGAGGTACATCTTCTTCCTTAGTATTGTTGTTTTTATCTGATCCAAAAGATAGTGATCTTGGTCGAAATGATGATGGAGTTGTTGGTCGTTTACTTTCTTCTTCAGTATTCCTATCAGAACTCTTATTATTACAACAACGTGCCAAACAATTGTCATTATTAATATGCTTGACACGTTTGCGTGCTATTCTTCCCATTGCCTTTCGTTCCTCTCGTGGACGGAACATGGCAATTTGTTCTCGTGTATTTCCAGAAGCACTCTCTCCAGTTATAAAGTTTGTTTTGCGTGATTTGCGTTTACTCATTGCAAAGTTCATATCTCGTACACTACCCATTAATGAAGAAGAAAAGCTAACACGACGACGGGGTGTCTGTTCACCTCTTGGCGGTTGTGGAGAAGTATCCATATCACTCTTTGTTTCTTGTTTTATTACTGCACATATAAATATATTGTGTCAATACATAATAATATATAAAATAATATGTAGTATAATGTGTATTTTCGATTTATGTAGTAATAAAATTTGTGGAGTATTGTGGTAGGCTCCCAAATATTTACAGCGAGATCCAAGGTTGTAGTGATAGTATTGTTAATACGAATGTGCTATGGATTTTACAATGTCACCAGTCACCATACTAGACAATCACTCACTCTCATAATTTTTAGGATACCGCCTGGCCTCATGTCATGATGACATTTGTTTTGTTGTTGTTTGTTTGTAATAAGTATGGTACTTGTGTTGTGTTGTGGACTACACAATGTCCAGTATGATTAGATTTGCAATTTGGCTACTCTTGATTACTACATCATTATTGTTCATAGTAGCAGCAGATCAAGATACAAAAAAGTATGATAATAATGATGAATTAGATGAGGCAGCACCACTCTTCATTGGTGACATTGAAGTAGTGGCAAGTAATCCAGAAATGGTATGGCCCGAAGGTCCACTATATTCCGAATCAGGTAATTACATACTCTTCTCTGACAATCAATATATTGATCCAACAACAAACTTTAAATGTGGCATGATTTGGAAATATGATATTGAAGAGGATAAACTATCAAAGTTATTGAACTGTAGTGGAATTGTTGGTCCTCCTGGTTTGAATGCCAATCAAGATGGATTGCCACATGATATACGCAAAATTAAAGAACCAGGATCTAATGGATTACTATTATCGGATGATGATAAGACAGTATTAATGAGCCAACATGCTTGGGGACGTATAGTACAATTCAATGTAGATGATATTGATACAAGAACAATGTCTATTGATGAAGATTTAGTTACAGTTATTGTGGATTCATATAACGGTATGGCCTTGAACTCTCCAAATGATTTATATCTTGATGACGATGATTTACTGTACTTTACAGACCCACCCTTTGGTAAGCAGTATGATGAAGACGAGGAGCCATTTATCACCATGCTTGATAGAATGTCTCAGGATGTACCGGCTGTATATAGTATCAACATTGGAGAAGATGACAAGGTTGAAGAAGATAATAAAGAAGATAACGAAGAAAGAAGAGAACCAATAAGAATATTGGAATATCCTGTATCAAAGGATGCACCAAAGCCACAGGTTCCAAATGGTATAGGTATTAATACAGAAAACGACGACCTTGCTGTTGTTATGACCGATTTTAGCAACCCTCGTGTGAACATTTACAAGCGCAACGATGACGGTACGATAGATACAAAACCAAAGAAGGTCCTTGAAATGAAGAAAAAGTATGAGGATATGCCTTTTGCATTAAGTGATGGACTTTCATTCAACAGTGATCACAAACTCTTTGTCAATGGCCCAGCTGGGATATACATCTATAAAGCATCTGAATATGATGATAATAATGATGATCTTGACGAGTACGAGATGCTGGGGTTCTTAAGACTAGACGACTTGTGCTCTAACAATATAAGTGGAGGTGGCTATTTGTGGATAACATGTGCAAAAGGCCTCCTTCGAATTGCTCTAGCGTCTCCTGATACTACTATTGAAAAGGAACTTACTAGCGATGAGAGACATGAACTGAGACGCCACGCAATGTATGAAACAATCAACGAATTTGCTTTTAGTAGCGGTGGCAAAGGTGCATTCTCATCAGAGCAAGAACAGCGTGCTTATTACTACTTACATTCTGGAATCACAACGATAGCTATGAATACCATGAAAATGTCAACAAGTATGAGTGACTATGATATCGACGAGATACTAGATAACGACGATCAGTTCTTACAATATTTAGAGAGCTTGTTGGAGAGTGAGCTGAAAAGAGTCAGTAGTGAACGATTGAAGAAGAAGAAGGTTAATAATGTAGAACTGTCTGAGGAAAGCGAATCAAAGCACAAACTTCGTGAAAAGGGAGATCTTAAAGATTACTATTCACAAATATATGCCCAAGAGCATAAACACTTCAAATGTAAGAACCACTCTAACATATCAACAATAGCGGAAGCCGAACAAAAGTGGGCTGAATTACACAATGCATTTATAAAGTTTACTGTCGGTGTAGTGGAACATGCTGTGGAGCCATTGATACCCGACTCTGATTTATACATCAAATTTACAACAAATGGTACAGATACGAACAAAACATCTGCTACTGTGCCTCGTCTATACGCTGCAAAAAACTTTTCTAGAGACGATGTCGTATATACTTCAAAAAAGGCTTCTCTTTACTTTGCATCAGCATCTCAATGGGTTGGCTTTCTACACTCTCTGCCAAAGAATCAGGTATGCACAGCTATAGAATTCTCTTTGATGAAACAAATATCTCGACCTGGTCGATATCTCTTTGGATTAGTACTAGATGAGGGTGTGTTCATGAGGCAAGAGAAGGGTAAAGGGAATGTAGCTCTAGAAGATGATCGTAACTTTGCTTACTTGGCAACTCAGAGTATTAAAGAAGGGGAAGAGATAATAGATGACGGATCTGCGGACGAAGAGACCAGAAGCTAAGTAGATAAACAGTTTTGTTAATATGTTTATACTATCACTGCCGAATCTCTTGTCTTGATATGTTTCCATACAATGTGATATTCTAGATATCATCATCATATCATTCGAGAGTATACTCTACAGTCGGTATATTTTCGTTTCAGTAAGTTGAAATAAGTTACAAATATCTCATCAAGACCGTCCTCTCGAGTGATGAATCTGTGTTTTTGTAGATACAAGTGCGTCCCATGACCTTCGATTATGTTTGTTGTTGCAAAAGGATCATCTTTGATCAATATCTGAGAGGGTGTAATAAGCTCGTATTGACTGTTGTTCTGGAGATACATTGCAAGTTGTTTCCTCCTTCCATTGTGGTGTTTTCTTTCTTCATTATTAGTTGGAATGAATATCCGAGTAGTAGGCGATGTATTTTGTTCAGCTCTGTGTGTTCTACGAGAGAACGTTGCCTCATTTACGTATCCATTTTGTCTATCAAGATCCTCATGGCTTGTGTAGCCGTTTGCAAATATACCATTTAATGCTCCAACTAAAGAATCACAAGATCTCTTCTCTTGAATGTCATTCCCTTTGATGCATTCAGTGACAGAAAACCTAACACTATCAATACTAGTTAAAGCTGCACCAAACTCTATAAATACAGTAGCCAGATCTCTCTCAGTACCAACATCATCTTGTTTCAAAAAGAAGGGAAATAAACCTTCTGATATTGCAGTTCTTATACCCCCATGCTCTTCTTCAAAAGCGGTAGCAATCTCTTCGTCTGTAGAACAAACAGGTCCTCTACCGATATTATAATACCATCGAATCTTGACGGCAAGTAAGAATTGTTCTAATCTACAAGGTAGAAAGATGAGCAGATGCACAAGATGTGAGCAATATTATGATGAGTAAAACTTACCCTAAAAACTCTGCCAAAGTTAACACATCGGTTGTGATATCATCAACCTTTATATTACCACGCCGCATATACGCCAGTAGTACGGCAAAAGGTACAGGATCTTGATCTACGAATATTTCATCCGCATCATCCCCCCAAGTACCAGAAAGTAAAGCTAAAAAATATGATGAGTGGTTTATCAATGTAGTTGGTGATGTTGTGAATGTTGTACCCCCAACATTGATTGTTATCGGTCCACAGCTTTCCATACTTATATTGATATATGATATTAGTTATAATTCCAACCTCTCATTAGCATTGCTTGCCATTGTAAGCGAGCCAGATCTTTCAAGATACGGTATCCTAGTAGGGTATCCTATGAGAGTACGTACGTAGTGTAGTTAGTTAGTTAGTTAGTTTACTTTTTATAAGTACTGACGTGATGATACTGATATATGGATGTAGGCTACTATTGAATACGATTGGAGACTTACAAGCTACTAGAATCTCTGCTAACTTTATAGTTCAAAGACTTCTTGATATACTGCCGCCTGCTTTGTACCATTAGAGATTGCGTTGCATACAGATGGATTCTCCTCCTTGACTGCCTTCCAAACTGAATCAGTCATGACTGTTGGACCACACATGTATATACCTACATCATTGTTGCTACTGCTTCCTTCAACTCTACTATCCATATATTCAACTTCCTCTGCTACTTCTTGTTCACCGTCTCCCTTCATGACATCTTGAACAATAGCAGACAAGTTTGGTCGACCTTGACTATGTGATATCCTTAAGATGGAATTATCACAAGTCGTTGTCGAAGACGAGGCTGAAAGTTGTACTTCGTCGTCATTATCATCAATAGCAAATCTCTCATCACCATTTGAGAGTTCAATCTCACTTCTTCTCACCTGATTCATACCATTCTCCTCTATATCATCATTACCAACAACATAATCATCACTACCCTCCTCTTCGTCAATCTTTGTATAAACAAACAACCTTCCATAGACAGATTTGCCAATCAAACTAATTACATTTGATACAAGCGAAATACCAACTGACAATAGTATGATACTAATGACTGATATTGAACGTGTTTCAAATACGTGCTTACTTTGTATATTATCATAACAATAGTTTGTAATGTATATACTGCCGATTAGTATAGATGCGAAAGTTATTGTCGGTAGTATGTTTTGTAATATGTTCGGTAGTGGACTTTGATATGTTGACGTAGGTGATGCTGCATATGATTGGTTACTATAGTTTGACATGCTGTGTTGTTGTTGATTTGGTTGCCATATTGTTGATTCACTACTACCGTCATTACTGTGACCATTGCTGTTGGCAGAGGTCGAGTTAAAGTGGCTACTCGAAGATGAGCGTGGGGAGGTATGATGAATCACAAGATTGATCGACAAATCATCATTACTTCTGTGATCAGAAGAAGAAGTCAACGAGAATGGTTCAAAGTAATTCGTAAGTACATGACGAATCAAACCTTCATCTCTACTCATCCAATGTATATCAACAATTCTATTTTTCTTCTTCTTGATAATACCACCATTATTGTTTGATATATCATCGCTCATATCATTATCAAACATCTCCTCTTCTTCTTGCGGTTTTTGTCGTAGTTCGTAATGCAGTATAGTACCAAGTAATGATATATAACTAACAATACCTACACCACCTGCAATGATTAATGTATGATCAAACTTATCTAAGACATTTGATAACATGTCATTTCCATTCGTTGCTGAGCGAATACCATTGATTAACATTTTTGGCGGACGTTTCTGTTGTGTTTCATTTGATGCTGATTCAGACAGCACAGTGAGAGACTTGAGTCGTTTTGATAATGACGTTGTAAAGTTACCACTTGGTCTGAATAGTATCTTTACAGTAGTTGATTCCTCAGACGAAGCAGTCGTTGTTGCAGAAGAAGTGTTGCTGTCCATCTTTGGCGATGTGAACGAAAATATTGTAAATGGATGACTCTTATAGGATATTTCTGGTAGATACAATGATACATATTTACCAATTGTGCCTTCCACAAGAGTACTACAACCACTACTACCGTCACTGGCAAATGATAACTCGACACATCCACCACTATCGGGTATACAAACAACCTTCTTAACTTGTACACCATTCAATCTAACATATTTATATATACCCTCTATCCAAATTGGTAAATTACTACCAATATAATGTACTAAACTTGGTAACATGTAATAAATCATTTTATTATAATGCATACATAAACCGAATAATATACTAATGGATACAATAATATGGATTGTATAGAATGCTTTATAGTATTGTCTTCGTATATAATATAAACTTGATATAGCAAGTGTAACTAATGATAATCCAGAGATGATACCCAATGTATTAATATACTTATCATAACAATCTGTATTATAATCAGTAGTGAAACAACCATCAGCTCTTGTTGGAAAGACATCATTATACTTGTATTTATCAAATTTAATCCATATTATTGTATAATATAATCCATGTATAATACTCCCTCCTAGTACTATCAATCCTGTTATGATATGCATTCGTATTATATGCACCTCACTTAACTTTAATGTTGATAATAATGATGATGATTTAGATACGGGTAGTAATAAAAAGGTAAATGCAACTGATGCCAATTTGCCAAAGTCATTTGCTAACTTTGTATGATTTTTAGTTGACATTTCTGTTAATCCATTGGAGAAGCTACTTATATGCCCTTGTAGTTTAGTACCGAAGTAATAGAAACATGGTAGTATAACTATTGCAATTGATAAGATGTAGAGATTGGAATTGTTATCATTTGTTAATATTCGTTTAAGGTAGGCAAATATGTCTGACAGTTTGATATATACTGGATTGGTTATAATATGTTGATAAATTGTATTTGATAGAATACTTCTTCTTTTCAACGTACTCTTCTGTTGTGAAGGAGTACTAATCAACTTACAAATACATGCACTAATGAATAATGGTATTCCCCATATCGTATATTCACCTTCCGCTACTAATTGACAGTAGTAACACATACCAACTATACTTGATATGTATGCTAACTTGTTTAGTATGTTGTATAGTAATTGTTTCATTGTAGAACTGTTGTTGGTTGGTAGTTGTAAATATGTGGTGCTGGATGAGGAGGAGTGTTTATTCTTCTTCTTCAATATCAGTGGTTGTTTTTCGGAATTCAGAGTTAAGACAACAGAGTCTGATGGTATAGACCTATCAGAGTAGCACATTGCAGCTATTCATTATGATATTTGTGTAGCAAGGATCATGTACGTCATATATCTGCACACAAAAAATGAAGGATACCCTTACTCTCATAAAACGGTATCCTCCCCCTAATCAAACTCAGGCGGCTGTGGCCGCAGTCAAGTAAATGAAATTGCCACAAAGAACGTGCTTTAGAATATGATGTAAGTTGTAATCCGGACAATGTCAAACAGATATTCGTAGCGTCATATTGAATTGAACTGAAATAGTAGTAGTATCATTTGCTCATAGTTCGAGGTTGTAATACGCAACCTAGTGTTTTTGGATACGATTAACTCTTCTAAACATAAATCAACTTTAGATTGGTTTAATTCATTTGCTCACATGGTTCGGATTTGACTTGAGTAAACAGTATACCTATGACTTGGATTTGATTTGATCACAAACAACAGAAATACAACAACATTAGAAATGCTACCAACCTCCCTCCGTATCGTCTATGCACTGAACAGTTCACAGTTTCAAATATCAAGTCTGGCATTGTTATCTATAGTAAATACTCGAGTTAGTATCGAAGCAGCATACCTTCCGGCATATGGGGCAATATCATTCCTACCTTTTAGTCTCAGACCAATATTTGCATGGATAAGCTCTTTGATATTGCAACGTCTTGGAAAAGATGATGTGAATAAGAATAGACATGACAAGCTGTTATGTCCAGTATTGGTTTTAGCAAGTCTATCATTTCTTGGTACGATCTTTATACCCACCGATGGAGTTGTCCTCTGCTTTGTTTGGGGGTTCCTCCGTGGTGTCGCCGGCGCATGGTCTGACTTCTTAATTGGAATGACTGTCATAGAGTTTAGTAAACTTCAATCAAAGCTTATGCCAAACGATAATACATCATATGAACAACAACAACAAATCACATCAATGAATACTGCACAATCATCAACAGCAAAGAATATAGGAGGATTCATAGCATCTATTGGTACATTCATATTCTTCTCACAGAATCAAAGTATTAGTGAGAAAGTTGCCAATACATTGCTACTTGTTACTGCTTTAATATTACTCTTGGCATCATTCGCTTCCATCAAGTACCAGTATCATGTATCAAAAATGTTAGACCAAAGTACTTATGATACAATCAATGACAACGACGATGAAGATATCAGTGCAGTGGAACAAAGTACTATAGAAGATGATCGAGATGGCATCATAGAAGAATCTAGATTACAAGAATCCCCCAATACATCACATCGACAACAGATAATTGAAGTATCAACATTAGTATCATTTCAAATCCTCTTGGCAGTGTCGGCATTAAGAGTACCGATCATTGCAGTTTCAAGTCAACAAATATGGATAGCACTTATGATAACATTTGTCATTATTCTCGGTTGTACTCTATGCATTGGATATAAACATGAAAATCAACAGCAACAACAAAGCGATACTACGCATACTCGGAGAATGAAAGACGACAAGGAGAGATTGTCACACCGACGGCTTAATTTATACTTTCTACTTCGATACTCGTTGCCTATAGCCGGATTCATCATGTATTCATATCTATACACAGTCTTTGAGAGTCAGCCATTGTTTCTTCAGCTAATGTCTGTACTCAAGACAGCAATTGGTAGTTTATCAACTTACACTTATGAAAAGTTTCTTTCGCCTCAATGTCATTCCGGTTGGAATTTGATTGGACTCATAGCGATTTTAGATGTTACAATGGGCTTGATAGCTTTGCTAGACGTGTGGGTTATTAGAGCATCAAGAGATAGGCTTGTTGACGGAGAATATATTATTGATACTAAACTGAAGTGGCTTGTGGCAACAGTCGGACTTGTTAAGTACTTCTTTGCAGAACTTGATTATCAGCCATCATTAGTGTTATCAACAACAAATGTATATAATGATGATGATAATACTTTGCCGAGTGAGGAGAAGGTATCTGAAAACGCTGATACAAATGACTTCAACGATGAAATAGAGACCTTTGATGAGTATGGGTACAAATCAAACACTCCTTCATCTTTGAGTATAGATTTGAACGACGACAACACTGAAACTTTCTCACCAGTGTCATCTTCTTTGTCACGAAAGGTACCTCTTGTTAGTGCAAGCATGCAATACGCATCGTTCTTGAGTTGCATAGACTTCGGCGCCCAAATAGGCGATTGGATATCCGTTCCCATCATTGCTTCACTTGACATTACTCGGGAGAACCACTGGGTAAGTTTGTCTCAAAAAATATGCATGAGATGTGTTCGAACTTTATCTTAGTTGATTCATCTTTGCCTCTCTCTGCATTCATTTAATAGGATAATTTGGACAAATATGTGATTTTGTGTAGCGTCTTTCGTATGGGACGAGTAGTCTTCTTGTGGCTGATACGCCCTACCGTTCATTGACATGATAGAAATATAACATAAACACGTCATACATCTCACATGTGCATGATGCACCTTGACCTGCCAGCTTACATCTTATCATGATGTTCTTCTGCGTTTCCAATATACCATCATCAATGAAAGTATGAGTAGCATACCGGTAATCCGAACAATATTGTTTGTCATCAGAGCACTTTCTCTTCCATTTGGGCAGCCACATATCTCACCAAAACTAGCTCGATATTTCTCGCAAGGAGGTACGTCTGCTTTAGAGAAGAACAACAGTTCTGGCTTGGTATACATTATTGGGATTGCAGCATCTAACTCATCACATGTCCAACTAGTACCCTTCACTATAATATCAGGTCTAGTCAGCGGCTCTCCATTTGGGCAAAGATGACAGTTTTCATTTAGTGTAGATGTAGTTGATGATGCATCTTGTGCTTTAGGGTCTTCTGGCTTGGAAATTGTAGAGTTTCTCAGTTCAGTCTGCTTGTTACTACTCTTCCAAGTATTGACAAGCCTTAGTAGACTTGGCCATTTCTCTATATTGGTAACTAGCTCATCAAATCTATTGAATAATCTCTCTGAGTTCACGGCTGCTTCACACTGTTCATCACTGGATTTCAATCGGTCTAAATCGGTGGCCACTGGAACTTCAGTTCTATCATAACTCATTTCACATCCAACAGAGTCGAGAGAAGAAGTTGACGAGTCGTTACTGGATCCTTGATTTGTCATTACTACTGCTGCGGTATCATAATAACCACATGTTAACGAATAAGACTCTTTTGGCCAGTACCAAAGAAAGCTTTGACACATCTCTTGATCTGATCCAGACCCCCAAAGCACATTTCGAGTTGTAAAGTAGCATGAAGTAACAAAACTATCTCCTTCATTAATGTGATATGGCATATCCACTCTTGAGGCATATCCTGCTCCTCTACTGAAGTCAAAATAATTAGCTTCAGATGCTCGTATGATTGTACCATTTGAATTGAGCTGAACATTAGACATCCTCTTTCCAGATTTGTGCATATGCAACACCTCTCTAAACACAGTCACATTGCTACCGGAAGATCCGATTCTGCTCTTTGAGAAACATGATGATGGGCAATAGAATGAATGCCTCATACCTCCAACACTATTCATTGTGGTAGAGTTTGTACGAGCCAAAGGCGGAACTGTGTAGCTTCCTCTCAACTTGAGCATATAATCACCAAGCAACATGAGTCCAGCCACATTAGGTCTTTTGTGCATAGTGTAATATATCCTCACACCACTTTGATCAAATAAACCTGATCGACGACGTGGATTGTGATAATGTACTTCAACACGAAATGCTTTATATCCATCTGAACCACCTAACGGGATACCAGCTTCGGACGGCAGTTCGAATGACGTGGGCGAACCAGCTTCCCAAGGATGAACTAAGTCCATATATACTCGACATAGTCTCTTATCTCTTCCAAGAATATCATTCGTTGTACCGTGCAAGTCCATGTGATGAACAAGTGATCCTTCATCGATAATGTCATGAAATCCAACGATGTGAACTTGATCATGTTCACTTAAAGTGTTCATTAGTTCAGGATAATCTGCC
>Ga0214481_100790_pt1 | contig 14980 bp, 10 predicted proteins | sample M1_20Mar14CPVII9_4_FD_165057 | JGI IMG/M metagenome (GOLD analysis project Ga0214481, IMG submission 165057) | Marine eukaryotic communities from Monterey Bay, California, United States - M1_20Mar14CPVII9sort6BwellG10 | ecosystem: Environmental > Aquatic > Marine > Unclassified | place: USA...
TCGTTGGCGTTGACATCGAAAGCCTCGATTTTACGGGGGGGGGATTCTGGCCCTGCGGTCAATGCCGATGATCCTTCGGAGAGTTTGCTTCTTAAGGTTATCCATTACCAACTCTATGAGATGCCTCCCAGTGGGAAGCTGGCTGATGAGAAGATAAATGTGCTCACGCAATGGGTGAAGATGGGATTGCCATATGATCCGAAGGACGAGAGAGATCTGACGGCGAATTTGGAGTCTACGGTCCCGCAAGTGAACGCTGAGTCAAAAAAATGGTGGTCGTTTCTTCCGGTTGCCGACCCAGAGGTTCCCGTCGTCAACAATAAGATTTGGCCGAGCAACGAAATTGATAATTTTGTACTGGCTAAGCTGGAGTCGGCGAGTCTCGCTCCAGCTTCACCGGTAACTCGGCGAGCTTTGGTCAGACGCGTGTATTACGATTTGCTGGGGTTGCCGCCTACGCCTGCTCAAGTGGAGGCATTTGCGAACAACGAAGATCCGCAAGCCTATCCACAGCTAGTCGAGGAATTATTGGCTTCACCGCATTATGGAGAAAAATGGGGCCGGCATTGGCTTGATCTCGTGCGGTATGCGGAAACAAATAGTTTTGAGCGCGATGGGGCGAAACCGTTTGTCTGGCGGTACCGTGACTATGTGATTCGATCGTTTAATGAAGACAAACCCTATGATCAATTTTTGATCGAGCAGCTTGCTGGTGATGAAATAGAAAACCCAACTCAGTCGTCGATCGCGGCAACGGGTTACTTTCGGTTGGGCCAGTGGGATGATGAACCGGTCGATCGCTTAAAGGCTAAGTACGATGATCTTGACGACATTGTTGCCACGACTTCGCAGACGATGCTAGGTTTGACTGTCAATTGTGCCAGATGCCACGATCACAAGATCGATCCCATTCCACAGGCGGATTACTACAAGATGGTTTCGTTTTTCGAAAACATCCGTCACTACGGAGCGCGAGGTCACGATTCTGTTTTGGATGCTTCGGTGCGGATTGTGCCCGGCGAGGCGACCGAAGAAATGACGGCCAATTACGAACGGGAAATGAAGAAAGTTGATGAGAAATTAGAGGCAATTGCCGCACTGGCAAAGCCCGATTTTGAATCGGTTGAACACGAGGATTTCCAGTTCGAGATGAACAAGCTTCCCATCTTGAAAAAAAGGATTGGCAAGCAAATCACGAAAAAGCAATTCAACGAGTTTCGCGACCTGTTGAGGAATCGCGGGAACCTGCTCAAAAACCCTCCGGGGTCTGTCAATATTTTGTCGGTCAAAGAATCCGGCACTCAGTCTCTGCCTAGTTTTGTGAGAATTCGCGGTAATCCAAACGTAAAAGGACCTGCGATTGAACCTGGGTTTATCTCGGTACTTTCACCGCCACCGCCGGAGATTAAGTTGCCAGCCCATGGCGAGAGTACGGGGCGGCGCTTAGCATTCGCGGAGTGGTTGACGGGGGGCGAGAATCCGCTGACCGCACGCGTGATGGTCAATCGCATTTGGCAGTATCACTTTGGTAGAGGTATCGTCAGGACAAGCAGTGATTTTGGATTTCAGGGGTCGAAACCGACTCATCCTCAGTTGTTGGATTGGTTGGCAACGGAATTTGTGAAGCAGGGCTGGAGCATGAAAGCAATGCATCGCCTGATTTTAATGTCCAAGACTTATCAAATGTCTAGCCAGTTCAGTGCTGAGGGTTTTGAGAAAGATCCAGGGAATGATTTGTTGTGGCGATTTAACTTGCGACGCCTGACGGCCGAGGAAATTCGTGACTCGATCCTGGCGGTCTCCGGAGAGTTAAATTTAGAAAAAATGTACGGGCCGAGTATTTACCCCGTAATGCCCCGCGAAGTCTTAGCCGGTCAGTCGCGGCCGGGCTCCGGATGGGGCAACTCGAGTGATGAAGACCGCCGAAGACGAAGCGTTTACGTTCACATTAAGCGTTCGCTGGGATTGCCGATTCTAACTACAAATGATTCGGCACCGACCGACACTACGTGTCCTGTGCGTTTCATTACGACGCAACCAACACAGGCATTGGGGATGATGAATAGTGATTTCACGAATCAGCAGGCGGCGAAGTTTGCGGCTGCGATTGAGAAAGAATTTCCTGGAAAGCGGGAGGCTCAAGTGGAGTCGATTCTTCAGAAAGTCACCCAGCGACCACCGACTGAAAAGGAAATACAGCAGGGTGTCGATTTGATTCAGTCATGGATTGATCATGAAGACACCTCGCCCCAGCAAGCCTTGCAGTATTACTGTTTGTTAGCGATCAACCTGAATGAATTTGCGTACATTGACTGATCTAAATGAAAATTAAACGTTGGCGAAATTAAAGCGGCGAAATTAAAGCGGCGAAATTAAAGCGGCAGAATTTAAACGCAGACAGCGGATTGCCTCCTACGGAATGAAACAATGAATCGAAATTTTTGCGGAAAAACACGACGCGAGTTTATGTGGCAAGCGGGGGGTGGATTTGCCGGTTTGGCTTTATCCGGGTTGTTAGATCGTAACTTTCTAGCCGCTCAGGACGTCCGAGCCGATGGAACCGATTGGGTAAATCCCTTGGCGGCAAAAAAACCGCATTTTGCTCCCAAAGCAAAATCGGTAATTTTCCTCTTCATGTACGGTGGTCCAAGCCATATCGATACTTTCGATTACAAGCCGAAGATGTACGGCATGGATGGCAAAACAATCGAAGTCAAAACGTTCGGTCGCGGGGGGCACCGTAATCAAGGTCGGGTTGTCGAGCCTCGATGGAAATTTAAACAGTACGGGGAATGCGGCAAGTGGGTCTCAGATTTGTTTCCCAATGTAGGGAAGTGTGTGGATGACATCGCTTTTGTTCATAGCATGACCGCTGATTCGCCCATTCACGGATCGGCGATGCTGCAAATGAATTCAGGCAAAATACAGAGCGGTAATCCCTGTCTTGGATCGTGGGTTAACTATGGTTTGGGAAGTGAGAATGAAAATCTTCCCGGGTTCGTGGTGATGCTTGACGACAAGGGTGGTCCGATTAGTGGACCCACCAATTGGACCAGTGGTTACATGCCGGCGACCTATCAAGGTTGTGTTGTGCGAAGCGAAGGGACACCTATCTTAGACCTCAAGCGGCCTGAGCGGATGACCGACGGAGCCCAGCGAAAGCTCTTAGATTCTTTGTTGAAACAAAATGAGAGTCATGAATCATCTCGAGCGGGGAACAGTGAATTGGCCGCTCGGATTGCGAGTTACGAATTAGCTTACAAAATGCAAAGTACTGCACCTGAGGCAGTGGATTTAGCGACCGAGACTCAGTCTACGCTCGACGACTATGGGGTTGGGAAAGAGCCGACTAATTACTTTGGTCGCCAGTGCGTGATGGCCAGGCGACTGGTCGAGCGTGGTGTTCGTTTTGTGCAGGTGTACTCAGGTGGTGCCCATAATGACGACAATTGGGACGCTCACGGCGATCTCGAGGTCAATCATAACTTGCACGCTGCCGAAACGGATCAGCCGATCGCGGCTCTTTTAAAGGACCTCAAAGACCGGGGACTGTTGGACGAAACGCTCGTCGTTTGGGGCGGTGAATTTGGGCGTCAACCGACTGCAGAGTATGCCAAAGGTTCAGGCCGTGATCACAATGCCTATGGGTTTACAATGTGGATGGCCGGTGGCGGGATCAAGGGCGGCGTCAGTCTCGGCAAGACGGATGAACTTGGTGCAACCGCGGTCGAGGATCGGATGCATGTTAAGCGGATCCATGCGACCATCCTTCATCAACTCGGACTTGATCCCAATGCACTCGCCTATTTCTATGGCGGACTCGATCAACGGCTCGTTGGCGTTCAGGATACCGAGCCAATTCGAGAATTGATGACATAAGACGCTTGTTCGTCTGTTTAGCTATCAAGTGATTCTTTTCCAGCAGCTACCATTAGAACGCTGGCTGGAATTTTTTTGGGTGGCAAAAAATTCTACTTCCCGCGGGCTGCGAATCGGTTATCATTCAGCACGCAAAACAACCGCGATTGAATTCCATTACATGGGTCGCTCATTGCATGGATTACATCTGTGAATTATCGCAGACGGTCTAGGCGACTTTGCTGGGCGACTTTGCTGGGCGACTTTGCTAGGTAAGTGTCTGGTTCTGTGTGGCTGTTCTCACGATTGGTGATTAGGTTAGCCGTCGTACCTTGAATCAAATGGACGCGCGTCATGTCAAATACAAGAATGATCGATTTGAGGAAATTGAGAAAATCGGCTCTTGAATTATCTAACTCGCAATCGGGCGTGGCGATTGGATGGGCGATGAGTCGTTTGTTCAGCAGCCGAGAGTTACAAGAAAACGTAATTAATGCGCCCGAAGATGCGCCCCGAGTTCTGAATCTAAATCCTGCTGATTGGGATGAATTACTCTTGCATGAGGTTGCTGAACCGGGGCAGGTTAATGCGGTGCGGCAGCAGAAACGCTGGCATGAGCTGAAGCGCCTGTTGCCGTTGACACTCGACAAGCTTGAGAAACGAGCCGAAGTCGCTTTCCATGCATTCGTGCTCCATGATAGCGACGAAAGTTCCCGCTGCGCGACGCAAGATGCCATGTGTTTTTTGGAGTTTCTAAGGCACAAGGATTGGATCGAGACGGATTCGATCGAATTGAAGCGAATTAAGCGGCTTTCTAGAGCTGCCTGACAGTCGACCGGGCTCAGGGTGGCGTACTGAAGCGTCGTTTTCCGACTCAAATTTCCAATGCGGACGCTCAAAGAGACGGCTGGTATTCCGCGTCATTCGTTGGGTTTCCCCGGTTCTTGCATGTGAATCCGCCTTGTTTTACTTAAGCAGTTTCTGTAACTAGCAATTGGAAAAATCCCTCGAGCTATCAACGAAGAGATCGAGAGCGGAGGTTTGCGAGTGCAATTGAATGAAACTGGAGTGAAATGAGTCGGCGTGTTTACTTTTTAATTCTGACGCTTTTGGTTTGCGTGAGTGGTTGCGCTGAATGGGAAGCTCCAGAGATGCCGGCGCGGTCAATTTTTCCAGAATCGAGAATCGCTCCGGATGCGGTTGGAATGGAAGTAGCACTGGCTCAGTTAGATGCGCGGCAAGAGGATGATTTCGAAGTATTTTGGAATCAACTAGATCAACAGGCGTTGCCGTTGGAATTGCGAAAGCGATTAGATCAGAACGGTTTACGCGCCGCAGTAATGGCTTCCGCACCACCTTCGATTCTTCATGAGTTGATTGACCCTCCTCCCATTTTGCCTGATAAATTGAGCAGTCTGGAGATGCAGCTTTATTTGAAAGGGCTTTTGAGGAAGAAACAACGAATGATTACCCATGACCGAATTTCAAATCGGGAGGGTGAGCTTTATTCGGTTCCTGTTTCTGACATCCATTCCCAGATTAATTGGAACATCCGGAATGGAGACATGGAGACACCCGGGGCGGGAGCGGCTGTTCGTGGTGGAGTTAATATTACGACGTTTCCCCAAGGGGACGGAACGGTCAAACTGTTAATCGAGTTTGAAATCCACCATGGAAAATCTCGTCCGCAAATTGCTGAGCGATCTTTTTTCAAAGAAAATCGGCAAGCGATCTATCGCATCGAAGACTTGAAGTTTGAAGTTGTTTTGATGTCGGGAGAGTCGCTCGTTCTGGCTCCTACTGCAGATGTTGCGGATTTGGGAAAGCTGTTTTTTGGATCGGCTCAATCTGAAGCTGATCGGTCTGGCACCATCCCCAGCGAATCGCCAGCTGCCTCGCATCGGTTGCTTTTGATTCGAATTGTGCAGACGCAAATGGATGACCTGTTCAACGACTCCCGCTTTGTAGAAAAGTTAACGACGGCCTTTGCCGAGTGATTCATCGATTGAATGGATCGGCTAATTTCTCGGGCTGGTCTTCGGCGTGGGTAGAAATGGTTATCTCGAGCGAGGCCTCTAATTGCCTCATGCTGGATGGTTGATCTTTTTTGCTGCGATTGCAAACAGGCTTAGATACCTAATATTTAACGATTTTTCGAAGGCTTTCCTTGGGTTACTGCGGAGCGTCTCAGAGAGCCATAATCGTCGTATAAGGTGTCGTTTTTTTGCTTACGAATCCTATCGCACCTTTAATCGGGCTTGATGTTTTCAATTCTCCGCTTGCAAGTCTGGCGATGGCTCGGTGGGCGTTTTGCGCAGGTCATACATTCCGAACAACCTAGTGAAAAGTCTTGGTTAGAAGGTGGGCAGCCATTGAGTTTGATCCAATTGAGCCCGATAATGCGAAAGATAAAAGAAAAACGAGTTGGCTTCTCACCATTCCATGGGCGTCATGTATTGGCTTCACAGGGCGAAGTTAACGTTTCAACAAGAAAAAGCGGAGAACAATTCATGCCATTGGTACCACTAAGAGTCATCCTTGATCACGCAGCGGAGAACGATTACGGCGTTGCCGCGTTTAACGTCAACAACATGGAACAGATCCAGGCGATCATGGAAGCTGCGAACGAAACAGATTCGCCTGTGATCGTTCAGGCATCGCGAGGAGCGAGATCTTATTCGCAAGATAACTATCTACGCCACCTGATGCTTGCTGCAGCTGAGCTTTATCCTCACATTCCAATCGTGATGCACCAGGATCATGGCAACAGTGTAGAGACCTGCATGAGCGCCATCGAGAATGGTTTTACTTCGGTCATGATGGATGGTTCTCTCGAAGAAGACGGGAAGACACCGGCAGATTATGATTACAACGTTCGCGTGACGGCAGAGGTCGTCAAACAGGCTCACGCTAAGGGTGTTTCCGTCGAAGGTGAGCTGGGTTGCTTGGGATCTCTTGAATCAGGAGAAGGAGAGCAGGAAGACGGACACGGCGCTGTGGGAACGCTGACCAAAGAGCAGCTATTGACTGATCCCGAAGAAGCGGAACGATTCGTTGCTGAGACCGGGTGTGATGCACTGGCTGTTGCGATTGGTACCAGCCACGGTGCTTACAAATTCACCCGTAAGCCAGACGGAGAAGTATTGGCAATGGATCGCATTGTCGAAATTCACAAGCGTCTGCCGAATTGCCATCTCGTGATGCACGGAAGCAGCAGCGTACCGCAGGAGTTGCAGGACATTATCAATGAGTTTGGTGGAAATATCCGTCAAACTTGGGGAGTTCCCGTCGAAGAAATTCAGCGCGGAATTAAACACGGTGTTCGAAAGATCAATGTCGATACTGACAATCGTCTGGCGATTACTGGTGCAATCCGTAAAGTCTTGCAGCAAACTCCGGAAAAATTCGATCCTCGCGATTACTTAAAGCCGGCTCGTGCGGCGATGAAAGACGTTTGCGTTGCTCGAATGACTGAATTTGGTCAGGCTGGAAATGCGTCGAAACTTCGAGAAACCTCAAAAGCGTAGCCATCGGCGTTTGCTTTAATCTCTGATAGTTGATATTTACTGGAGTCGTGTCGTGTTGGCACGACTCTTTTTTTGTGCGTCTTCTCTTAAATTTTAGAGAGCTGGGGAATTAACGATGAATATGATCGATTCGGAACCTGGAGGCCAATCGCTTGCGTGGGTTGATGAACGCGAGAGGCTCTTGTTGGCTCCCTACGCGATGCTTAGTTCAAATTCCCGGGGGCGAACTCATCCGGAGCCGAATCATGCTTATCGCGGCCCCTTTCAGCGTGATCGTGATCGAATTCTGCATAGCTCTGCGTACCGTCGACTGAGCGGGAAAATGCAAGTCTTCACGGGAGAGATGGGTGATTATCATCGGACTCGGCTGACGCACACACACGAAGTGGCGACCATAGCCCGAACCCTCGGTCGGGTTTTGAAATTGAATGAAGACCTAATTGAAGCATTGGCACTGATGCACGACATTGGCCATCCGCCTTATGGGCATGCCGGTGAAGATGCATTGGATGAGTGTATTGCTGACATCGGGGGTTTTTCTCATAACCAATTTGGGCTGACAATTGTGCAGGAAATCGAAATTCGATTCCATGATTTCCCAGGTCTTAATTTGACGTACGAATCCTTGATGGGGCAGACCTGTCGGGTGGATAAAGAACTGAAGGGGCAAAAACCATTGCTCGAAGTGCAACTCGTCGATGCTGCCGATAGTACGACTTACGACGCACATGATGCCGATGATGCGATTAAGTTGGGTTTAGTCTCCATTGAGGACATGCAACATCTGGAGTTGGTGGAGGAGTGTCTGCATTTTGTAAAACGCAATTACACTGCTTTGAATCCAGAATTGTTACGTAAGGCATTAGTGCATCGATTAATTGAAAAGCAGGTCACTAGTTTGTTAAGTCATTGTCAGGCGGAGTTGAGGAAATACGATTTCCAAAGTGTTGAGGAGGCGCGGTCAAGTGAATTTGTGATCGGATTGCCCGCAGAGATTGCTCAGCAGAAACAGCAGCTGGAGGCTTATCTGTATGAAAATGTTTATCGTCACCCGAGTTTAATTAAGATCCGCGAGCAGGCTCAGTCGAGGGTTAAGGAGATGTACGTTACCTACTGTGAAAATCCCAGCCTGTTCCCCCTAAAGTACCAGCCTCGAGCTGAACGTGTGGGTGTGAGGCGGATGGCAGTCGAATATATCGCTGGAATGACTGACCACTTTTTTGAGCAAACTTATAAAAACACACATAGTTAGCAATTTTTATTGTGTTTGCCGCCTTGGATTGCTTGTGCAGACTACCTTTTCGCTGCGCAGACACCTAAAATACGTCCACCTAGGGATTAGGATAATTGTTACACAAGGCGAATGAACGTTTTTTATTTGGTTTTTGGAGTGGATTCGCTTCGAATACCGGTTCTTTCAGCTAAAGTTTTCCGAGGCTTTATCGAATAATTTTATTAGTCGCGGTTCAATATTTATTTCTCCGTCGCGACTATCAAAAAGAAGGACTAGTGGACCATGGCACTTTGGATATTACGCGGTCTATTCCTGTTGATCGCAATTGGAATGGGCCTTTCATTGACCGTTGGGCATGACATTGGCAGCTCGGTTGGTGAGTCGAATGGTGAACTGGCTCGCTGGTCAGTGTTCGTCATTTTCATTCTCAGTTCGGTTGGAATCGTCGTGCTCGATGTTTGCGTCCGAAGCAAGCGAATCGATATGATTTCGAGTGTTTATTTCGGATTGGTCGTCGGTTTGTTTTTGACTTATGTCGTTGATTTGGCGTTAAAGCCTTTGTTTGGATTGGGTTTCGATACCAAGATTTTTGGAACCACGCTCGATCGTGACTTGCTTCAGTTGATCATAGTTTCCTTTGCCGGCATTTCGCTTTGTTACTCCTGCATTAGCCTGCTGTGGCAGACCCGCGATGATTTTCGATTTGTGATCCCGTACGTCGAATTTAGTAAAGACGTAAAAGGGTCAAAGCCTTATGTTTTGGATACCAGCGTTGTCATCGATGGGCGAATCGCAGACGTGATCGAGACGGGGGTGGTCGACAATCAGCTCATTATGCCACGTTTTGTGCTTGCGGAGCTCCAGGGAATTGCGGACAGCAGTGACAAAATGCGACGCTCTCGCGGCCGTCGTGGGCTCGACGTATTGGATCGCTTGCGCAACAACCAGAATATTGATTTTAAGATTTATGACCGAGAGTTGCCTGAAATGCAGGGGCAACCGGTCGACATGAAACTGTTGTTGCTGGCTCGTCATCTCGAAGGCAAAGTGGTTACTGGTGATTTCAATTTGAACAAAGTTGCGAAGCTTCAAAACGTTCCCGTTATCAACCTGAACGAAATCGCAAATTCTCTGAAACCGGTTTTCTTACCCGGGGAAGAAATTAACATTCGCGTCGTCAAAGCTGGCGAAGGAATGGGGCAGGGTGTTGGTTATCTTGACGACGGTACGATGATCGTCATCGAAGAGGGCAAGGACCACATCGGAGAAGACGTGAACATTACCGTCACCAGTATGCTCCAGACGAGTGCTGGGAGAATGGTCTTTGGGAAATTCGAATCAAATAGTTGATTGGGAATTTCGGCAATCCGATCCACCGTGGTTACGAGATGGATAGGGTCAATTGCAAAAACGCGTCACGGATTGTGATGGCGGCGCTTTCGGAAACGCCTCTTTGAATTCAAGGACGCCTAGCTAATCAGTGTGCAGGCAAAAAGGCCAAGCATCAATGATAGGGTCATCAACGTGTAGCGTTGGACCAGTGTGCGATCAAGCGAATTAAAGCGTGCTGCGACAGTTCTCATTTTATTCCCCTTTGAAGTTTGGTTTCATAGGGTATTAATACAAACGGCGTGCCAATCTCTACTGAACAAGCAAGAAATTGTATTCAGGGTTTTTCCGAGTGAATAGCCGTAATCGCTTTCAATGCGTTGATTTACGGAAGTTTGAAAATGAGACAGGTGTCGTCGGGTTGATGTCACCTGCGAATTACGTTCTCGCGCTAGATGGGTGGCTTCGATAGAGGGGCCAACAGCGTTACCACGTGTTTTCATGGCTAACGTTGCCGTGGCTTTCCTAACAGGTAAAGAACTGAAAGTTTCCATGACCGTTGTCAGGCGATATTTTCAAAAGTTATTCCAGTTCCTCGGTTGTGTTATTTAACTTATTTCTCACTTCGCAAGAGTTGAGTGATATGTTTGTGCGAGTTCGAGATTAGCGGTCCGAATCAGCTTTCAAAACGAGTGTTTGTCAGCTTGCGACCGGTCGCGAATTCACTAGCCCGAGTCCCGTTGTGGAGCTTTCAATTGGGATTTTGGGTGTTGGTTTTGTTTTAAAGAAGCGTTCTATAGATGTTCAGTCAGCAAGGTCTAACCTCTACCGCGTTGGTTGACAATTAAACTAGAAAGCGTTTCTAGATGAGGACACCCGCCCAGTTGCACCGCTGGCGGGTGTTTTTTTTATTCTAGTTTCAGGCTGGTTTATTTTTTTGCTGCCTGACGAAGCTGCAAATGCACCCGAGCGACCTGCCCCATGAAATTGGTTTTACCAAGTGGGTTGAGTTGTGCTGCTTTCTTCATCGCTTCGATCGACGCCTCCTCCTTTTTCAGCATTTCATAATAAAGGCCGATATAGAGTTGGGCGTAGTAGCGTTGTAACCGGTGTTGCTCGCTATCGAGTTCGACGCGGGGTGAGGTTCGGTTGGCTATGGCGAGGACTTGCTCCGGAGTCATTCGTCCAGCATACATTTCGTAAATCTGTGACATTGGCACGCGTCGATCCTCGGTAATCGGAATCAGTTTTTTTCGTCCCTCCTCTACGTTGGAAATTTTCGCTGCACAGAGAAGATGCCAAACAGCGTTTTCTACATCCTGTGTGTTTACCAGTTGGTGCGTTTCAAATTGTTGGACACCCGTTTCGAACTTTTTTGCGTAATAAAGTGCGAGTCCCCGTTGCCAAAGTTTGGGTTCGAGGGAAGGTTGTAATTCGATAAGTTTGTCGTAGGCGGCGACGCACGCGTTCATTTGGCCCGCGGCGAAACTGATATCCCCCAACATCAATTGATAGTTAATGTTGTTGGGTTCTAATTTGCAGAGTTCACTGCAGTTTTTAAACGCGACCTTATATTTGCCTTCGCGAAATGAGTTCATGGACGCCCTCCCAAGCTCAGTTACTTTTTGAGCTCGAAGTAAACGATCGCTCGAGCCCTTTGCCTCTTGAGCCGAAAGGGGGTTGAGCGAGGCGTCTGGAAAGAGTGAAGGAAGTATTGGATACGGGATCCAAAGGGTCAGGATAATGATTGCAGAGAGCGTGATTTTCTGAAATGGAATGATGAATTGTTGCATCGGAATTCTCGTGGGGCTCGTTCAAAACTTTTGTTATTGTTACCCGTAAGGTAATGAAAAGAAACCGAGGTGTTGGGCGGTCATCGGGAAAAGGTATACTACTGGTGGATTTGTGGACGTTTTCCTTTCTTCAAACATCTCAAAGGCACCCACAATCCGTTAATTGGTCACTTACGAACGGTTCTTTAACTCATGGCAAATATGAAAATCTCACTTGTCCAGCAGACTGCCGGAAATGATAAGACATTGAATCTGGAACGGGGCCTCGCTGCTGCCCGCGAGGCGGCTGCAGGCGGCGCTCAAGTTATCTGTTTCGCTGAGCTTGCCTTCGAACCATTTTATCCACAGCATCCAGCGAAGCCAGGTTTTGAGAGATTGGCGGAATCGATTCCCGGTCCGGTGACAAACCGTTTTTGTGAGTTGGCCGCCGAATTGGGAGTTGTCTTTGTGTTGAATCTATTTGAGCGAGATGGGGATAAAACCTATGACAGTTCACCAGTGATTGATGCTGACGGTCAGCTTTTAGGCGTCACTCGGATGATTCATATTACCGAGTACGATTGTTTCCATGAACAGGGCTATTATCAGCCGGGTAATTTGGGAGCTCCAGTTTATGAAACGCGATTTGGCCGGATTGGGGTAGCGATTTGTTACGATCGGCACTATCCAGAATACATGCGAGCCCTAGCCGTTGGCGGAGCAGAAGTCGTCGTGGTTCCGCAGGCTGGCGCGTTGGGAGAATGGCCCGACGGGCTGTATGAGTCAGAGCTTCAAGTGGCTGCGTTTCAGAACGGCTATTTTACTGCGCTTTGTAATCGAGTGGGCAAAGAAGCTCGGTTGACGTTCGGGGGAGAGTCGTTCATTTGCGATCCCGAAGGAAAAGTGATCGCCAGGGCGGGGCAGGGGACTGAAGAAGTGCTGACCTGTGAACTTGACTTGTCAGATGTTAACAAATCGAACGCGAGAACATTGTTTTTACGTGACCGGCGCCCAGAACTGTACTCCGACTGGATCTGAACGACTCGATTGAAATTGCGTGTGCTTCGTCGATCGTCGCGAATTTGGGTGATCGTTTATTCAATCTTCCATCGCGGTATCTGTTAGTCGATAGAATGAGTTGATTCGTTGCCGAGTTGAACCAATGGGGTCGTTCTGGAAGTGTGAGGCATGCTTGACGGACATTGGTGGCAACCCGTGCCACAGCCTGCCGAGGACTTGGCAAACACGGTTTTCCAGCCGCGATAGCACAGTGTCCCTGCTGCTCCGGTAACGATCATTAATGCGATTGCTGTTTGCCAGTCGAGCATGTTGATGTCCTAAAGCAGTTTGTCAGAAATTTGAAACGTCAGGAAGGCTGCAACGTAGGCTAGGATTGTCATGTACGCGAACGTAAAAATTGGCCAGCGGTAGGAATTCGTTTCGCGCTGGATAACGGCCAATGTCGAAACGCATTGAGCACACAACGCAAAGAACACCATAATGGAAAGCGCGACAGGGAGTGTGAAGAGAGGCCGATCAGTTCCTTCCCAGGTCGCCGAGGCAAGTGATGATTTCAGTGAATCAGATTCTTCGTCGGTATCAGCGCCTAGGCCAAAAATAACACCCATGGTTGAGACGATGACTTCTCTCGCTGGGAAAGAGGCGATGGCCGCACTCCCAATTCGCCAATCCCACCCCAGCGGCTTTACCATGGGTTCAATCAGTTTGCCGGTGCGTCCTAAATAGCTGTGCTCCAGTTGGTAGGCGTCAAGTCGGTTCTGCGCAAGTGAGACCTGCTCCTCTAGCTGTGCGACGTCGGTTGAAGTTTCAGACCCGTCGAGGCTGTCCAGTGTTGTCTGGTTAGCGGCAATGAGGGCGGCGTCATTCTTGAGAGGTGGCGGTAGGAGTGACTCATTATTTTGCGGGAAATAGGCTGCGGCCCACACCAAGATGGTAACCACCACAATCATCGTGCCGGCATCTCGGACAAAAGCCCAACCTCCATCAAACATGCGTTGCCAGACATTTCTCAGGCTCGGTAGTTTGTAGGTCGGTAGCTCAAGGACAAAAGACGAAGTCCCCGTCTTAAGGATAGTTTTTCTGAGTACCCAGGCGACTGCAACGGCCGTGATAATTCCGACCATGTACATTCCGAACATGGTTAGCCCCTGAAGGCCAATGAGTCCTCCGAGATAGCTTTTGCTTGGGACAAAGGCGGCAATCAATAGAACGTAAACTGGTAGTCGTGCGCTGCAACTCATTAGCGGCGCGATGAGCATTGTGATTAGGCGTTCGCGACGATCTTTGATGACGCGGGTAGCCATGATCCCCGGGATCGCACAGGCAAACGAAGAGAGTAAAGGGAATAGCGTAATACCGCTGAGGCCAATGCGGGAAAGATACTTGTCTAGCAGGAAAGCGGCTCTCGATAGATAGCCGGTGTCCTCAAGAATGGCGAGGATGAAAAATAAAAGTAAAATTTGCGGTAGAAAGATGAGGACGCTGCCAACGCCGTTGATTAGGCCATCGATCAAAAGCGAATTAAGCGTGCCTTCGGGAACAATGCTGTTGACGGCCGTTGCCAGAGCTCCATTGAAACCGTCGATGAGGTTCGAGGCTGGTTCCGCGGCCCAGAAGACCAATTGAAACAGGATGACCATCGTCAAACCTGCAAACAGGAGTCCCCAGAACGGATGGGTAAGCCATGCGTCGAGGCGATCAGTTAATGTTGTTTGGTGGGCTGGGGCTGCGCGTTTTACAAATGAATCAAGGTGTTTTGTGATCCAGTTGTAACGGGCATGTGACTCGCTTTCTGCAATCGAATGGCCTTCCGATTGCATTTGCGCTTGTTCGGTTTTTAGCGTAGCTAGGACCTTTTCGTCGACTTGAGACTTCAACTGATCCGTCATAAAACCGTCGGTGTCGAACAACATTCGAGTGACGGCAAACCGCTTAAGCTGACAATCGTCGGGGCAGGCGGCTTTTAGCCTTACAATTCGCTGTTTTAATTCATCGCTAAAGGGATCGTGTTCAATGTCTGGTGACTTTGAAATTGCACTCGACATCGCTGACTTCAGGGCGTCAAATCCAACTCGACGCTTCGCCTGAATGCCTACGACGGGAACTCCGAGGAGCTTTTGGAGTGCCTCAAGTTCAATCTCGATTCCGTTTCGAGTCGCAATGTCAGTCATGTTGACTGCGATGATCATGGGTTGATGAAGATCGAGTATTTGACTAACTAGAAATAAGTTGCGTTCAAG
>Ga0214481_100792_pt1 | contig 14956 bp, 12 predicted proteins | sample M1_20Mar14CPVII9_4_FD_165057 | JGI IMG/M metagenome (GOLD analysis project Ga0214481, IMG submission 165057) | Marine eukaryotic communities from Monterey Bay, California, United States - M1_20Mar14CPVII9sort6BwellG10 | ecosystem: Environmental > Aquatic > Marine > Unclassified | place: USA...
CTAGATAATGCCAATTGAGAAGTGAAGGATTGTAATGTGAAGGAGAACGCAGAGCATCAATACTGCAATATTGTGACTTAAGATCTACCACCATGACTTAAACTAATATACTATTTGGTGGCTGTAACTGTATAGAAATTGTAGTAGGAAGTTAGATAGATTGAAATTAGTACCTCTTAAGGTACATCCCATCCCAAGTCTCAATCATTCCCATTCCAGGCAATCTTGCCGTCTTCTCCAGCCCTTGTGCGTGTTTATAAACCATATAATTCTCTTCCCAATTGAAGAAGAAGAAGGGATGCCGCCGTCATAGCATCGATCACTTTACATGCACTTTACTACGACCATTCAATCTCTTCATAACCAATTTATTCTGATCACTTATTCGCATCGATTCACGATATGCCATTTCATTAACATGTCCAGCTTTTGGTTCATAACATCCCGTTTCCAAATTACGTACAAATCGTTCATCTAAATCAGGAAACCAACGATAGAATTTACGTTTTGTGGAATCAATCTTGATACTATTACACTCTTCTACGACATTGTTTTTGGCTGTTGTTTTTGTTGTACGATTGCGTAAACATTTAAGACTGCCGTATACACGCATTAAACGACACATTTCATCGAATGATATCGATTTATGACGTCGTGTATCTTTTGGTTTCATATTGTTCTTCCTAGACTTCTTCTTTGGTGGCGTTTTCTTCTTTAGTGTCGTGTTATTATTGGTGGAAGACGATGACAAAGTAGTAGATTGAGGTTTGATTGTTGCAATATCATTCGCCTCCTTGCCGCTACCAATATTATCATATACCGACTCTGGAGAAGATATCATCGTAGCAGGCTTTGGAGAAGAAGAAGATCTTGTAGTCAATGACGATTGCAAGCCCAATGCAGTTGGGCTCTGTAGATTTTTGTGTTGTTGTTGCAATTGCAAGTAGAGCTCTTTTTGACGTTGTTCATATTGTTGTTGCCACTTCATCGTTGTTGTAGTAAGTCCGATCTCTTGTAATGTTGACCGCTGCTTGGTTATGGGAGGATAAGCCGTGTAGTAGGAGTAATGCCGCGCCGCCGTTAAAGATTAAATATGAGGCGTCACGTCATTGGTTGATTTTTCATTATGTCGCGATGGCGGCGGTATCCTATAGCGGTATCGTCCTTTTCATCGCAGGTCGGCTGTGATAGGCAATGCCCTCATATGGCTGGCCGACAGCAGTACGATAGTTCTATATGTAGCTATGGGGCCCAGATGTAGATAGGATTGTAGTGGATATCAACATGTGGGATAAGTATGTTCTATTTACCACGGTATCCTTACATTGGTATTGTCTTGTGATTGATATTGGGGTTGCACCGTCGGGTTGCTGTATGGGAATGCTCTGGGGAGGAATAGCTCTGTGATGACGGCTGGCTCGAAGGGTTTGGTGTGGACGTTTGGCTAGTTGTTTATGATGACGGCTGGCTGATTGAGTATGACGGCTTACTGTGGGGAGATGATATTCTTGAAATTAACTAGGCTGAAGATGAAAATGATAACGACAAGAGATCAAAAGAGTGAGCAGTGATGTGTTTTCAGATGCCGTCTACTGAGTATATTATTCAATAAAGTTATGGCATAGTAAATTATATATACAATAACTCATACCCTATTCATTTTTTAAAAGCAAAAACAATTCTATAACTACAAATAGTCTCCCCCAAATTACCCCCAACTATACCCCAATATTTGAACTCCCTTGACGAGTAGGAGTACCCAAGTTAGGGTCCTAACCTACATTTACGAAATGATATCAAACAAGTATCCAGCTGAATCGCCACGAACTAGTGATTCATCCTCCTTAAATATCTCCTCACAACATTCCTCAATTGACTTGTCGATCATTTCATCAATCGATGATGTTGGTGATGACCTATTGTCAGAACTCGAGGAAGAGGACCAAGAAGAAGAGTCTCCTCTTTCCTCAATCATAGATGATAGTGGAAGTAACATCTCCTGTTCTTGTTGGACGTCATCTTCAACACCATAGAAGGTACGTTCGACATCATCGAATATACCATGCTCAGCAATGAAGGAACGATCTGGCATTGGTTCTTCACCAAATGCAGCAGCAGTTGATGTTGAATGAGGAGCAACATTTGAGTGAATCAATGGTGATACCTTGCTATTGTTCTTCTTGCTTGGACTTGGTGGTGGCATGGGAACATAACCAAAGTTCATTGATGATGACAAGTATTCATCATCATAATTAACAGCAGCTTGAGTGGACGCAGTGGTGGTGCCGTTGTATAGAGGTAGTGATGATGATGATGACATGATACCAGAAGGAATAATCATATTGTTATTCATCATATGGGGTGTAACAACTGGTGAGATACGATGACTCGAGGTGTCAGAGATTGTACTTGTTGATGGGGTGATAATCTTGGGGGCCTTGAATGCTGAACTAGTAGTAGTAGTGGTTGTACTACCAACACCAACAACACCAGTATTCCGTTCCTTACGACACTTGGCACGTTTCTTACTCAAGACTTGTCCATCCTTCTTCCTCATATCTAATCGATATTGTATCTCGGCCTCATGTCCAATATTTGGTTCATACCGACCAGTGGTTGGATTACGTGTAAATCGACTTTCGAGGTTGGGAAACCAACGATAGAATTTACGTTTTGTGGATTCAATTTTAGCTGTTGATTGTCCATTATTATTATTATTGGATGATGAGGTTGAAACTTTGCGTTTACGTAAACATTTCGTTGAACCATATGTGGACATTAAACGACACATTTCATTAAAACTTATTGAACCACGATCTTTGTTGTTATTGTTGGAAGAAGTGCGTTGGGATAAGGCATTCGTGTGCTTGATGGATGATTTCTTGTGGTGAACAGACCTTGCCTTGTTGGTCGATTGTCTTGTTGAGATCTTGTTTGTTGTTGTTGAGGCCTTCATGGTTTTGTATTTTTAAGGAAATTGTGGATTTGATGTTTTGACGGTGGATTGATAATATTATGTTGTGAAAGAGCTTAAGGGTGACGGATAAAGGTCACAAGATTAGCCTGATTGAGGAGATGATGGATGAGGAGATGTGTTAGAAGGGTATCAATAGTATACGATAGCAATAGAGACCACAGATCTGCCCCCCGAGGCTCCGGTTCACCCTCTACCGCCGCCGGCCCCGCGCCAGACCCTCGCCGCCCAAAGCCCATAAACACAAAGCATAACCATCAACTGAGCTTGCAACATGTGGGCTGGTCGATAGGCAGGCATGATACATCGACCCTTCTCGGGCCGAGCTGTGGTGGGTGTACCGTCAATCGGTCTACCCTAAACTTATCTCACTGCCTCGCGCCGCGGCACAGCACAGTGGCGGCGTAGGGGGTTGCCGTCATCGTCAGCAGGGCTGCACGGGTGTCAACCACCGCTACATATCCCACGGCTGCATATCATCCCCGTGTCATCCACCCCCAACACAAACATACAATCAAGGTATACCCCCAACATCAAGTCACCTCATCTCTCTCGCCTACCGGCCACCGACCGGCCGCCGCAGATATATTGCAATAATAACAACATGTGGCTCACCTTAATAAATATTATGCGAAGAGTAATCAGTTGTTTGTCCCGTCGGTCATGGATAAGGAGAGGTTGATCGAGGTTTGGATTGAATTGATTGCAATGCTAAACACACTTAGTAAAAAAAAAGTTCTTTATGTCATCTCTTATGTCGGTTCCATTTAGCAAAGACACCCTAAGTATGGACATTAAAGGTATCATAATCTTACGTTTTGCATATTTGGTACCATAGTTCGTATTCAAATGGATTTGAGTTTGAGTACGGAAGCTTGGTATCTTTTATTCACAAACCGAACAAGCAGCAATTTTGCAGGAGTGTTAGTTGGCGGCGCCTGATCTGCCAATGATATGCTCTAGAACGACGCCAATAGTAGGAATTATATCATGGAAAATCGATATACGAGTCGTCGAAGATATGCTCGACGTCATGTACTTGAAATTGTAATACTTCGAGCCTCAAGGAGAATTGTGCACAATAAGCGACAAGCGTCTACGATAGTATCTTGTGAGCAATAATTAAACCATGACCCCACAACTTGTTAAACAACAACTCCGCCCATTATTTCTTTGAGGCTGTTTGGGTACAGTAGTTATAAGATATCATATCTAACAAACAAATTCACAAGATCTCATAAACTCATAATAACAAACAAATTATATAAACAAAGAATAAAACAAACAAAACAATATAAACAACAACTAGTATAATAAACATGCAACTATTATTAGTATTCGTTCTTCTTGCTATTGCAAACTCTATAGTAGTTGCCGATAACGTATCAGATTATATCACACCCTGTCAAGATGATTCGTCTGACTTCACGGTCAAGGTGCAGTTTGATAACGGTAAGAGTAAAAAGAAGAAGAATAAAGGCTGGGTGGATGTGATGTGCACACGATCATATAGTCGATGTCCATTTAGTGATGGATCATGCGTCGATGATGACGATGGAGATTGGGCTGCAGAGTCTGGGAAGACATTTGATTATCTTGAAACAAAGGTGAGATATATACATGTCTTGTGTACACATTATGTTTATCGGCCATACTGATCCATCTACATATTGTTTTAGGTATTTCATATCCCAGATGGTTCATCTCCAATTAACTTGTATGTGAATGATGACACAGGAAGGAGTGATTGCGCCCGTGCTTTCTTCCAAGATCAGTATAAAGATTTTGAGAGTGGAGATAATGTTGATGTCATATCAAGTTGGTATGATGGCATTAATCCCGTTCAAATTACAATTATCCCATTTAGTTCTGGTAATGGTAGCTGTCAAAGTCCATCGGATGCTGATCCTTTTGATGCATCAAGAGCTGTGGCTGTATGGTTGAGTCCATATGCTGGTCAAGTTAGTGATCCCAATGATGGTTCTACCTACTGTGATATGTCAATCAATCCAGAAGAGTGCCTTAACATTCCTTTTTGGGATATTGATGGGAATGAGTTAGTTCTATATGGATCTTTATACAATGTATTGCAAACGAATCCATCCGGTGTCAACATATACATTCCCGAAGGATATGATATTACTCTTCGGAGTTACGATTTAACATTGAGTATCCATTATACCTCCATTCCACTGTTTAGTTACACTAAAAAGTACATTATTTATTAAGTTTGGAGACAGTTTGTTGATATTGTTGATATGGTTTTAATTATGAATTATCTAGACCTAACACAATTCCCAAGATTGTGTACGATCCTTTGTATATGAATTTAATGCTCACCGCAGTATCTTTGTTAATCTGCATTCTCGTCCCCTTCTTCTTCATCCTCTTCTTCCTCCTCATCTCCCAATGTCATCCTGAGCTGGACACTTTCAAGAGTCTCCTCAAGCTTGCGCTTTGCCCCCTGAGGCGTTTCCCCAAACTCATTTCCAATCTTCAACCTCTTCTTCTGTGCACTCCACTTAATCTTCAAATCGTTCTCAATAACCTCTCCGGCCTGATAAACGTCATTCTTGATATCTCTCTTCCTTTGTATTAGACTTTTCTTCCTCTTCTCTAGCATTGTAATCATATCCTTCTTTTCTCCTGCATCCATCTTCTTATCATTGATAACATCTTGAAGCATTGTGTTGCAGTTTTGTAGACTATTATTCTCTTGATCATACTCCTCAGTCTTACCACTAAGCCATTCATTCTCTTCTCCCAACTTTTGTTTGCAATCATGCTCTAACTTGCTTGCAACTGCATTTGCAGTCTTCTCATCCAACTCATTCAATTGCTGTTCAGCTTTCTTTTCACTAGCTTTCTTCTTTTCTTCAAATTCCTTCATAGCAGCATTTCCTTCTTCCACCCATACTTCTTTGATATTCTCACTATGTTCTTGGTTGGAAGATGATAGTTTATCATAGAAGTTTGGATCATTCATATCTGGTACATCAATATCCACTGTTTGATTATTATTACCACCCTCTTCTTCAGCAGCTCCACCATTATTAACAATTTCCCCTCCAGCATTATTGTTATTACCTCCAGTACCACCCTCTGTATTGTTGGTACTACCACCAGTGCCATTATTACTTCCGCCATCATTCCCTTGGTTATTTTGCGTTGGAGGTGTTGTCTGTTCACCCACAATTTCACCCCAACTCAAAATATTGCCATTCTCATTTACTTGTAAGTGTTGATACCCACCGTCTGCAAGCTCCATAACAAATCCATTCTGTAATATCTTTTCATTTAACTTCTTTTGTGCTGTTTCATCACTCTCCCGACCATCTCGTTTGTATTTTATTTTATGTTGAGCAGCAATTGCTTTTGTTTTTGCTGTGTTGCGATAGATCAATGTCACGTTGCTATTCCTATGTGATGAAGTAGTATTAGTATCATCAACACATCGGTAATAACCTTTATTTTCTGCTACGATGCGTCGTTTTGTATTATCATTATTATCAATGCATTCCTCTCCAATGAGTGAATTGTTGTTGTTATTGTTGTTGGTATTGCTGCTGGTATTGCCGCTCATTGTTTTGTAGATAAACTAATAATGCTATTATTGATGCATACAATATCTATATTGTAGTAGTGTTGCTGTTATTGTTGCAATGTATTGTGTTGTTGTCGAGAGCTTAATAGGCAAATAGATAAAGCTTTTTGGTTTTGAGGTCGGTTCGCTCTACCTACGTACCTACGTAAGCAACTACCTAATGAAAAGCAACACACTCGTACGACGTGCCTTGGTCCATTGTATAATTAATTAATCAATGCACCGCAATTATTATTATCAACCATGAGTCTATTCTCCTCGAAGTGGACGCTTCCTAATTGGAAGTCACCTGAATGGACGACGAATAATTTGAGACTAGGAGGGGGAGGAAACAATCGAGAGACGGGGGCTCAATCTCTCGAGGCTCAACCTACTGTCGATAGATCGACGACTTCATTGCAATCGCAACAACTGCAACTGCCTGCTAAACGACGACCTGCAGCAAATAATGATAATAATAAGGAAAATAATAATAACAGTGCTGACAGTAGTAGTCCTGCAGATGATCCTCAATTCAAGAAACAAAAAAATGACGCTACGTTACAACGTAGCAATAACAACAACAACAACAACAACAACAACAACAAACCATCATCCAGTAATGATGATGAAAGAAATGATGATGATATGGATTGTGATGATGATACTGCTAAGTCTGCGGCAGCAGCAACAACAAATGGTGATGGTAGTAGTAATAATAATACAACAGATGAAAATCAATCATCCAACTTAGGTTGCAACAATGGAGATGCAGGATTATCCAATGATGATAGCAGTAACACAAGTAGTAGTATCATCTCTTCTATTGTAGATGGAATTAAAGATAAGATTGTGGTTAATGCACTTGCTGAGGGAGGAGATAGTGAGGAGAGTGTTAATAATGATTTGGGAGAGGAGGATAATATCTTTGGGGATGGAGGAGGAGATAATGATGTAAGCTTGTTGTTATGTATACATTATTTGCAATTGTATATACTATATCTTTTTCTTATATTCATCTCTCTCTTCCTCTCTCTTTCTCTCTTATATCATACAGGATGGTGCTGTTGCTGATCTGAATGAGGTTGGAGTACATGAATTTGTAAAAAGTTTGGCAGAGACTAAGAATGAAAAGGATGGTATGGATATTATGAATTATGAATCTGATTCAGATCAGAGTCGCCGCCGGACAAGTATGCAGAAAGGATTTGAAAGAGGTTTGAATGCACTTGCAGCTAAGCCTGAGCCTGATTATGAAGAAGAAGAAGGAGAAGAAGAAGAAGATGATGATGTAAGTGTATGTGTTGGTATGCACTTTTCATTTGATATGGGTATTGTATCGTTTGCTAATCGTTCTATATCATTCATTTATCATTCTATACGTACATCATATGTTACAGAACGAAGAGGAGTCGAATGTAGACGTAGAACAACGTGATGAAACTGCTACACAAGGTGAGGCACCTCTTATGTGTATTGTGTATTGTGATATGATATGCATACTCTGTGCTAATACCTACTTACTTATGTCTCTATTGATATTGCAGGTGCCGGAACCGACTCCCAACCGCTATGTTGTCGATCAGGAGGTTGTGCTGCATGTCCTCAAGCGGCCACGGCGGCAAGTGCTAGTACTGGTGAAGCATCTGGTAAGTGTTTAGAGTCTATGTTGTGCATATACATTGCCTCCCATATCCAAATCTAACATTTGTATCTTTGCTATACTATCATATCAAACAGTATCAGCAGAACCTCTACCTACTCAAGTGGACTGTGATATATGTCAAGATATTTCCTACAAGCTTGAGGAGTGTAGCAGTGATGATTGTAACAATCGAGTATGTGAAGATCATCTATGTAGCACCTGTACATCATGTGAACATTGTTGTGACTGCCAAGAAGAGGAAAGCGTCACGTCAACATCATCGGAAGTGGATGCTGATGAGAATGATTCAAGTGGTGAAGCTGAGGAGGAAGATGAAGAAGACGAAGATCTACTCCAAGATATGATTGATCAGTATGAACATGTCACGAGAGCCGCACCAACCAAACCACAAAAAGCTGGTATCAAGGGCTATGTCGGAAGAACTATCAACAACACTATGAAACCTTTCAACACATCAACAACATATGGTACTGCAATTGCACCATCTCTTGTTATATGTGGTATAATTTTTTCACTTGATCTTGCATATGATGGTGGCGGCGGAGGACAGGGTGGCACTGTAAATTGTTTCTTCTTATCGACTCAGATTGAAGAGATGTATCTATCAGAAGTGAATACTTTGAGACAAGTACTAGAGAGTGATCCCAACAACGTTGAACTTAGGTCACTGATTAGAAGAGATGATATTGATGGTGTCTGGGATATGATGACTAAGGTTATTGACAATTTGACGAGTGAGAGGAGTAAGCGTGGAAGATTTTACAACATAACTCTTCTCAACGAGACAATCATCAATTATACGGCAATCCGTGATGCCATAGAAGCTGGTGTTGTGCCTCCTTCTTTTCTTTGGGCAAATCAAGCTGAACTTCCATTTGATAGTAGTCCGCTCGTGTCATTTGAGAAAGATTCAAACAAGATGAACAGCCAAATGGAGATGTTTGCCCTTCATCATTTCAATTGTAACAATAAAAAACTTCCTCTGCGGTTCAACCCCCGAGGAGCGTTGTCACTCGCATCAAACTTTGAACGGATCAAGAAGCGAGCCGAGCATGGTGCAAAGAGTGAATTTGAGTTGTTCTTCTATGATTCTGATTATGCTGCTCGTTTCAAGTTGTATCTCACAGAAGATGAGCGGAACAATCCAAACGACATCCCCATCGAAAGGAAGAAGGAACGGTGTTTGGCATTTCTTCATGGGGAAGGCTATGTAGCTAAACACTTCACACCCATCACTCTTGTGCCAAGTGAAGACTTTAGTCTCAATAGTCTCAATGCAAGTGAAGAGGAAATGAAGACGTTCTGGGAGAGGATGATACCTGAACTGTTCGAGAATAAGGAGAGAGTTATTACCGAATTGGAGGAGAGGGAAGGCAAGGTAAGCTTGTTTGTTTGTTTGTTTGTTGTTTGTTTGATACTTATGATGAATCACATACTTTATCAATCTCATGCTTTGCTTGATATCTCAACACTCCTAAAGCTTGCTTTACTACCTCAACGTCTGGAGAGAACACAGTCGATTGTTCAGCAGAATCGAGGGGTCTTTAGATTCATTGAGTCTATGCAACATACACGTCAGCTACAAAAGAATGAGACACTTGATTGGTTTAGTAAAAAGTTGGAGGCCTTTGTTCAAGACATTTCAGGTCTTGAGAGTCTAACATTTGTTAAGCTCAGTGATATTACAGAGAATGAGTTTGCAAATGTTGGTGATAAAAACCACAGGATTAACAAGCTTGGTGAGCTCACACGAAATCTATTCGGGTACATTGATGGAGGTGTAGAAGGCCAATGTGCTCTCTGTGACAACAAACTTTTAGGGCGCAGTCTACGGTCTAAGATGGGTTGGCATGGAGAGCATCCGAATGATAAGACTGCTGATCCAGCTCAACTTGCTATCAAAGCAAATAGTAAGTTTGTTCCTGAGGTATTAGATCCCGAGAAGGGACTAATTCATACATGCGATGGTTGTAATGACAAAGGCACTAGGAGGAAAGAGGAACTCAAGGAGCTCAAGTATGCACGTAAGTAAAGGATGAAGTCATGTAAATCGTTTCAATTCAAGTCGTATCATAATCTCACTCATTCAATCTCTTCACTCATCACACACAGGCTTGATTCCAGGAAAGGAAGGTGGTCGTGACGATCACAAGACAGTATTAGAGCTCTGTCGTGATCCTACAATGAAGCTGTTGTATCAGATCTGGGAGATTGAGAAGGTATGCAGAGGAATGACTTCCACTTGCTCTGAATATCGTTGTGATTTCAATACAGTTCGAGTTGCATTTCATGCATTCTTCTCTTCTTTGGTAGACGACTTCACAAGAATGTCAGCCGAACGATACACGATCGAGGAGGGCACTTTCCGATTCAAAGAAATGAGTCTGATTTCTACCAACCTCATTACATCCCACAGCCAATCGTGCATGGGTGCCGATCAGTTAGTTAGTCGGGAGGCCGAGCAGAGGAGAGAGAATGACGAGGAATTAACTGAGGAGGATTTTGTTTGCAAGAATGTCTCATTGGCGAACAAGTCACCCTATGATTACTACTCAATCTCTGGAGATCATAAAGACGACAAGAAGAAGAAGTTCAACCCAACAAATGCAAAGGGTAAGAATGTATTCGATCGAATTGATGAGTTATGTACGGTTGCAATGACATGTGCATTCTGCCACTCTATTAGGACATGGCATCAGAACCGTGCTACAAGTAGAAAGCTCAAGATCCAAAGATGCTTCTACACTATTGGCAGTCAAATCTTCAAAGCTTTGGTAAGACACTAGAGAGGATATATTTCGTTTCATAACAACTACCAGAATGAGGAATGATAAGCCAGTAACGCCTTGGTAACTTTTAATCTATAGTCTTCGGGACGATGAGTTTAAACACCAAGAACTGCGAAGTTAATAAAGTCTAGTGAGAGAGATGAGTTGACCGCAATATAAAACCAAACAGGATTTTTTAAAATCCACCCAAACAACAAAGTAATATACCCAATCACTTACTCCTCTGACCCAGCTGACAGATGGTTCGGAAGATACCCCTCAACTAAGGATAACAAACAAAAAGATACGGCATAAGACCAACTTCCCTAGAGAGAAAGACTGCATAGAGGCATGCAATCTTCTTTTCAATACTGTATCATCTGTATCATTATCTTGTTTCATATTTGATTTGTTTTCTTTACCTTCTTTTTAGCAGGCACTTTTCATCAACAATGTCTTGTCTAGCTTGGGGTTCCAGTAGAAGATGAATCTAAAAAGAGGAATACTACACAACCAACCAATACCGACAGTTTAAACAAGGGTGAATATTCAAGTCTAAAAACGTACAATAAGCTGGAGGAGATTGCGCCCAATTCCTCAAGGATGGAGTTACGTCGTGTCAAGTTGATAAGGCGTGGTTGGCCTACAGTCCCACTGATGCACAGGTCACAGTTAGTGGTCTAGGTCGCATCAATGGCTGGGAGACAATGAAACAACAGCGTGATGAGAACATTCGAATGTCTGACGGAGAACAAGGAGATATTGATACTCTACAAACATCGGAAGACTTTTCTGATTGGCAAAGTATTGGTTACTGGTACATGTACTCTATTTTCTTATCACTCGCCTCAACATCATCTGATATGTGGTCGATTGACGTTTCTGGTGTTGAAACAGCGTGGGGTTCAAGACGTAAGTTGATTACACCTGCTTTTCCAATTGAATATGTTAACAGTATCTTCTCCCGACTCTCCTCTAACCCACAATCGCCCCTCCTTCTCTCTATTTATTAGAGGGTAAATCACCGATTCAATTGAACAACCACTTCTTTACTGACTCCAATGCATCAGTTAAACTCTTTGATTTTAAACAGGTAAAGAAGAGATATATACGCTCATTGTGTCATGCATATCATATGCTCGTCCATCTTCTCTTCTCATATGCACATACTCATCTTCTCGCTACCTCATTTATTCATAAGGCCGGATTTTGGAATAAACAATCAGATGGCGTTGACATCATGGGTGCGGCTTCACACTCTTCGTACAACTACTTGCATACCAATGATGATGCCTTGAAGGTATGAGATACTAATTGTGTCTAGTATGCTATCGTTTGCCTATTCATCTTCACTTACACATCATATTATATATGTCACTTTAATATCAACAGATTGCATCCACTGAATTCACATGTGAACACCAGACTCTACTTAAGGGAAATGCAGGCTGTGCTGTTAACTTAGATGCATTCGGATATTCATTCGGAAATGAACCTAATGATATTAACAACAGCCATATTGATGGGGTTTACGTTCATCGAATCGTGCATAACACTCAGGGCTTTCAAGGTTGCTCATCAAGTAAAGATGACGGCTGGTCAGATGAGAGGGGCGGTGTTGTATGTACAAGATCTTGTGGACAGAACAAAGGTGGTTTATCTGATGCAACCATCTCCAATCTTTACATCCCAGAGATTGGAGATGTGAATTCTGTTGCAACTTCCTTTGCTATTGGGGTAAACAAAAATGGATACTTTTGCAATGGGGGTACCCCTGTGGACCATTACCCAATTAATAATCTCGTCTTTGAGAATTGGAATATCTACCCAAATCCCTCGTGCAAGTCATCTATCTATGATGATGCTGGCATCGTTGAGTGGGGATCAGGAACAACAACTCCCTCCATTACCTTCTTTAGTCCGAAAGACTCTGATCCATCAAACTGTGACTTTCAAGGAGCAGTAGCATTCTCAAGCGGCCCCCAGTATTTCGTTTGTGGTAAGTTGTTGTTACTAGATTATCTTCTTAGCCTTAGTATGCACCAGTTTCTAATAACAACATTTGTTCTCATACAACAAAAGGTCTTGATGACAGTGATGCCGCTGCTTATTGTATGACAACAGATGGTATTGGCGGATCTCCAAACATTGACTATTTCGTTGACAATGGAGTCAATGTCAATATTGACTTCCCCACTTGTGGATACAGTGCCGAAGACTTGGACTTGCTTGCAACAGCTTGAGAGTTATTAAAAGAAGATAGGCACACTTATACATTGAATGACATGCACTTGTTTGAGCTTGAATAGCACTTGTTTGATTGTAAATATATTGTTAAAGTAAGACACATGCAAAGGAGATTATCTAGTAGAGGCGTCCATCCTTTGTAAGATATAATCATTAGGAACACAAACAGTTCTATTAGACTCTATCCAGCAACTCGAAGAATATCATCTTCCCAAACAGCCTTCTAGCAAGCGTCATCTCAATCATTGAGCCAGCCGTCATCACAATCAGCTAGCCAAACGTCCACACCAAACCCTTCGAGCAAGCCGTCATCACAGAGCTGTTCCACAGCCAACATCACAGGACAATACCAATTTAAGGATACCGTGGCAAATATACCAAAATCACAGGACAAATACCAATTAAGGATACCGTGGCAAATATACCATACTTATCACACCATGTTGATATCCAATACAATCCTATCTACATCTGGGCCCACTGCCGGTCTTCCGCTGCCGGCCTATGAGGCAGGGTCACACACCCATGCCCATCCTGCCCATTGCCCATGCATGAATCGATTGAAAGGATACCATTAGGATACCGCAAATTGCGACATAAAGAAAAGTGACAAAATCAACCATAACAATGACGATTGACGATGACGTCCTCATAATCTTTCTACAGCTCGCGGCGGCATACTACCTATTCCTCCTAATACTACTAAATACACGGCTTATCCCATAATTTGATACTACAAGAGAACAAGCTTACTACAAAACAATGATGAAGTGGCAACAACAATATGAACAACGACAAAAAGAGCTCTACTTGCAATTGCAACAACAACACAACAATCTACAGAGCCAAACAAATGCATTGGACTTGCAATTGTCATTGACTACAAGTTCTTCTTCTTCTGAAAAGCCTGCTACAATGATATCTTCCCCCGATTCGGTATATGATAGTATTGGTATTGACAAGCGAGTGAATGATATTTCAGCAATGAAACCTCAATCTACTACTTTGTCATCATCTTCTAATAATAATAACACCACACTAAAGAAGAAGACGCCATCAAAGAAGAAGTCCAGGAAGAACAACATGAAACCAAAAGATACACGACGTCATACATCAATATCATTCAATGAAATGTGTCGTTTAATGCGTGTATACGGCAGTCTTAAATGTTTACGTAATCGCACGACAACAAAAACCAACCCCACCAAAAACAATGTAGACGAGTGTAGTAATAGTATCAAGATTGATTCCACAAAACGTAAATTCTATCGTTGGTTTCCTGATTTAGATGAACGATTTGTACGTAATTCAGAAACGGGATGTTATGAACCTAAAGCTGGACATGTTAATGAGATGGCATATCGTGAATCGATGCGAATGAGTGATCAGAACAAATTGGTTATGAAGAGATTGAATGGTCGTAGTAGTAATAAGGTGCATCATGTAAAGTGATCGATGCTATGACGGCGGCAACTCTTCTTATTCTATTTGGAGAAGATTAGATTGCAATTTAAAGTTGAAAGTAGTATCTATAGTTATTATGCTATAGAAAGAATTGCCATGGAGTGGGATGCTATGGTCTTTAAGATATACTAATTTCAATCTGAATATCATAACAGTTTCTTCTATCCAACAAGGTTTACTTTTCTTTCTAATCTTTGGTATATTCTACTATAATATCTATACAATTATTACAGCCACCAAATAGTATATTAGTT
>Ga0214481_100794_pt1 | contig 14937 bp, 7 predicted proteins | sample M1_20Mar14CPVII9_4_FD_165057 | JGI IMG/M metagenome (GOLD analysis project Ga0214481, IMG submission 165057) | Marine eukaryotic communities from Monterey Bay, California, United States - M1_20Mar14CPVII9sort6BwellG10 | ecosystem: Environmental > Aquatic > Marine > Unclassified | place: USA...
GAAAGACTCGAGAAGAGATGCGTGAACAAGTAAGAGGTATCCTAGCAGAATATATGCCACTTGAGGGAGATGATGGCCAGGTAGGATCACCTATGGATTTCGCAAGAAGAGGGGGAACTGAAGGTTTGATGAGCTAACTGCTTTAATATGTACTCATGGCTGGTTTTTGTTTCTGTCATGGGGGATAACTGGGATAAGTGTTAGTACGAACATCATGTAAAAAGTAAGCGATTGTGTGCCCATTCAAATAATCTTTAAGGTGTATGGTAGTGAGGCTCTTGTACATAGATGAACTACCCTCTTGAACATATTATGCCGAGCGAAGAGTGGATTAATGCATCTACAGCACGAACTAACATACCAAAAGCGAATAAAAGCGTGCCACCGTGAATTAGGTGGATCGAGAATGCAACTACATCCATCCACATTCTACGGCACGTTACTCATACCAAAAGCAAAAGATTGCTTCGACCGTGAATCGAACACGGGGCCTCAAGATCTTCAGTCTTGCGCTCTCCCAACTGAGCTATCGAAGCCCTTTTTCCGACATGACGGTAAGAAAATTATGATTAGAAAGCCAGAGGGAGTAAGTGTCAAGTCGTGTTAAATATCTTATAAGCAGTGGGGTCTTCTTGAGCTGGTAGGTCGGTCAGCACTTATTATGTGTTGTTATCATGTCATCTAATAATAATGACAATGATGCACCGTCAATATCAACAACAATAAAAACAACAATGTTATCAATAGAAGAAACAAAATTATATGAAATGAGATTACAACAATTACTATCAACGATATGTAATGTAATTGATGGATTACGTTCATATACTAATGTCGATAATGATATAAAAAAGTTGTATAAGAAATCTACAATACAGCAAGATGTGGATGACGATAGACAACAGCTAAATAGCAATGAAGATGATAGTTGTTCATTATTAACACATTTGCAATCACTTGGTATAATAGAGCAGGTACAATCCATCATAAAAGAATCTATTCCTACTCTTCAACAGCAGCAAGAAGAAGAAGAAGAAGAGTGCAGCAGTCGTAGTAACAGTGATGATGAGAGGAGAATTATATTATATCAAATTATATTACCACTATTAAATAGCTTATTACAAATATATACAGTGTTAGATAAGTTACCACAATCAACCTCATCTCTTACTTCTCAAACATCATCTGCAAGTACCAACGATATATGCAAGAAGAGTGCAAAACATAAACAAAATAAACACAAACCACCAATTGGTATGTTATCAATAAATGATTATACAAATATTGCATGTTTAATCGAATATAGTATATCAATAACATTAGTACCATTGTTAGAATATGGTAGTATTGTTTACTTTCCACCATTGTCTATACAGCAGAGCAAAACAAAAGCAGCAGCAATGAAACACCTACAAAATAAAACAACAATCATATCACAAAAACAATGTCGAGAATTATCCAAGAGTTTAGCTGGACGTATATCAAAGTATACAATAGCTTGGGGTACGACATATACATTTGATTATTATAATAAGTTATGTGATAGTTTACTACTACTACCATCAAATGCAAGTCGTGCTGAAGATAATGAGACTCAACTAAGACAACAACAACATCAAATAATATACAATATTTACACAAAATATAATGAATTAGCATCATTATCAACAACACTAACAAATTTATTAACATTAGACAGATTTAAACCAATGTTATTAAACAAATATATTTCGAATATATATGCAATGGTATTTTGTTGTGAAAGATTGAATTGGTATTTGTACAAGTTGGACCATTTTGCAGTTACATCGTCATCATTATCAATATCATTGACTGCATTATTCAAAGAAGAAAGGGATATTGAAAGGAATAATAGTATCAAGTCACATACATTATATAAGATTTTGGGTGTTAGTCCATTGATATTTCCATCGTCATTAATACCCAGAACTACTACTCAATCTAAAGACGAAGTAACTACCGTTGATAATCATGAGATGGCACTTGCATATCGTACTCTCCTTGGCGGCGGTGCTTCAATGGTATCAACAAATAGCACTACTCAACAACAACAACAGCAGCAACAACCTGCAATAATAATACCATCTTGGTTAAAATCACGTCTCGGACAATGTTTAACAAGGCTATCAATGATTGATATAGTGTCTGTTGTTGATGTATTTGTTGCTCATGCCAATAGTAGTGGTGGTAGTCGTGATGAGAAGGGCAGTGCGGATGATGTATTAACAAGTGCGGCAATGCGATTGGCAAGTGCCTTATGTGCCAAACCAGCAACTTCTTCTACAAATACAACAGCAACAACAAGTAACAGTAAACAAAGAAGAAGTAATAATGATATATACCATGAACGGTTATGTATACAATTTATCAACTTTTTAATGAAAGATGGTCAAAGTTTGATATGTCAATTAAAGAAGAAGAAAAATGATAATGATATACTACAAACATGTCGTTCATCAATGGCAATGCATCTTACATTATGGGCTGTATTATCACAATTATCAATTGATAGTATACAAACTTATTTTGTTGGTAGATTGATGTCTGGTTTGGTATTAGTACCATTGACTAATAATGTTGATGACGCTGACAATACCGATCAAGGATTTACTTCCAAACAATCAGTAGCATCAATTGCTTCATGGTTATTAACAATCCCATCATCAATTGATCCGTCGACTGAGAAGAAGGTACAATCTATTCTACTAAAGCCATTCTCCTTCTCCTCTGACGAATCCAAGTGTAGTAACAAGAATGAGAATGAATTCACATTGTTGAATCAATGGATTAGACTTGCTGCATCATTATCTTCTCAGGATGTAGTACCATCATCCAAATCTAATTTGATTATTGAAGTAGACAGTAAATCAGATGACAATGATGATAGTAATGACACCCAAGCATTTGCTCGATTGGTTGAGATGACAATAGCACAAATGATACACATCCTTATCATTCACCGTATCAAAGAAGATTCGCATTATGCAAAGGATATGAATTGGCTTGCTATTGAGTTATTGAAATCTATATCCACAAATACCTTTGATAAAGATGGGTACTGTTTTGTTGTTGAATCGAAAGAAGAGAAGAGTATTGTCTATAGTAAAAGGGATACAACTCAACAAAATGATGATGTGATGCCCAATCTCCTCATTAATGGAATTGAAACACGAGCAACATGTTTGATACGAGTTATAATGTCTCTATCTGAATTGTCAACAGACTCGTTGTCGGAATCAAAATTAGAGTCAGAAAACAAGAATCCAGTTAACTTGCTCTTGAGTAATCTATTCCAAATAGCTTTACTTATTCATTACTCGAGTATGTCTGGATCATCAGATTGTCACGAACAACAGTTATTAACGATTGGCTCGACTAGCTTAGATATCAAATTTATACATGATAATCAAGGTGATACGACAATGGCCGCAACTGTAGTCCTTGCTACACTATGTGAGACTTGCCCACCAACGACTCTTCTCCTTGGTAGTGGCAAATCTGATTCGAGTATACTTGATATACTGGGGCTCATTATCAAATCTGCATCTACACATATTGAAAGAGCAGCAGCAACCAACGACGGCAAGAGTGAGGAGGGAAATGATTCTTCTTCCGAAGAATTATTTTCAACTACATCAATTGTTCTAAGCTTATTAATTGCCATGCTTGAATTGGGAGCCGACAAACGATCAGAATCAGATGAATCGTTCTTCAAATCTATCCTTCCTTCACTTCTTGTACTATGCTCGGGAGATGGAATACCAGAAGTAGCAGAGATGGCAAGTCATGCTATGGCGCTAATAGCAGCTCGCGGCAGTGGCATGTCAGCTGAGGTTTCAGAACCACCATCTAATACTACAACTGATAAGATGTCAAGAGTAGATAGAATCCTCAAGAAACTGTCTCAAGCTGAAAAAGAATTGCAATCAACTCAACCGCCTCTCCGTGCAAAGGGTGTTGTATCTCTTCGTCATATAGCTCGTTCTCTAGTTAATGATGATGGAGTTGGTGGTGAAGATGATGCAAGTCTTCTAAATCTTGTCAATGAAAATGGCAACGCTAAGATCACTGAAGTACAAACGACCTCAGGTGATCCTTTGACAACAATGTCTGCAAAGGAGGAACTTGGGCTTATATCTCGTTCATTGGCTAGAGTTTGTTTAAATGCTCTAGCAGATACTGAATCATATGTCTACCTCGCAGCCATTCAAACATTAGTGGCAATTAGCGACGTTTGTCCATCTGAAATCATGCCTCTCATGGGTGAAGTGATTGCTAAGGGGAATAATAGTACCATTAGTATAGCAGATACTGTTCAATATACGAGTAGTATAACGTCTGTGGAATTATCATTATCTCCAGAACAAAGAATCAAAGCTACGGAATCACTCATCTTTATGATAAGAAGACGAGGTGAAGGGATTTTCATGTATGGACGGTCGTTGCTTAATGTAATGCTGTATGGTTCAAGTAAAGACCATGCAAACAAAGATTACCAAACTGCACAACTGATTCAAAGCCAAACGCATAATTACTTTATCCAGAATAATAATAACGAAGAGAAGAATAGCGACGAGAGAAAAATTCGTCTAAATACTGGAGGACCCGTCTACTCTATAGAAGAGAATGCTTTGCTCCGAGCTGGTTCAATTTCAGTTACATGTGAACTTGTGACTGTTCTCAATCCCATAATTGTTGCCTCATACTGTCATGATCTTGTTGGATTAGTGATTAGTGTTCTGCAGCTAGAAGAGTCTCGACCTGTTCGGCGTGCTGTGGCATGCCTCGCAAGAGAACTGTATACTTGTACACTGAAAGAAGTCACTGCAGAGCTCGGGAATAGTAAAGATAGTCCAGCCACGACAATGGCTATAGCTATTGTCAAGTCAAATGAAGTCCAAATGTACAACGCATTGATAAGTTGTGTTTCGTCGTCCAATCAAGGTGATACATCAAGTCGACTTATTGATCCTGCCACCCAATCAAGATGCTCGGAAGCAATGGAGATTAGAGAAGAGCTAGAGAATATAGGCATATTGCGAGTAGCTACTTTAGTTGCTCAGTCTCAAGAGAATGATTCAAAGAACCTCACTGTTGTAGCGGTGAGGAAAGCACTCGCTTAGGTAGCAACAAATATTAAACAATATCCTATTAGTCTACTCTTACAATATATACATACCACCCAGAGTATTCTATGATTCGCCCAACTCGATTTGTTCTAGGATATCTATCATGTCACCAGAGTCCATTGTCAAACCTGACAGATCGCTTCTGTTACTCCGATCAAGATCAAGTTGATCATCTTGACCATCTAGGCATGGATCATATCGTGTTAGTTTCCCCTGTTGATCTTTCTTTACTTGAGATTGAGATGTATCCTTTGGTGATATCTCTTCTTCTTTATTACCTTCTTCAATATCTACTGACTGTTGTAGAGCAGCCAACCTACGATTTCTCTTCCATTTTTGTTTCCGCTTTTGTTGATCGCGTTCATTTTGTATCTTTGCTAAAGTGATCCTTGCCTCCTTTAATTCACTGGCTAACAGCTCAACACTCATCTTTTGTTCATCTAACCCAACACTCGTCTCAATCAACATATAATCTAGCCTCTCGTTATCCGCGTCAACTTGAGATAGTTCATTCAATAACTTTGTCCGCTCTTTTTCATACTCATCGTGAGATCTTTTCTTGTCATCCTCAAGTATAGATATTGTATCTCGTAATGATGACGTCTCGTTTACAACAGATATTGTCCTCTTTTCTAATGCTGATATCTCCTCTTCTCTTTGTGATATGATTTTTTCGAGCTTTACCTCGTTGCTCTCCTCCCGTTTGTCCTGAAGTGCCTGCTCTTGCTTCCTCTTCTCCTCTTCTTCCTCTTGCTTAGATTTTCTTGCCTGAGCCTTTTCCCTTGCACGCCAGCGACTTGGCATACCATCGTCCATAAAGGAAAACCTAAAACTATTACGGGGCTTCTCTTCAGTCTCTGTCGAGCTGTTGCTATGTTTACTATCATCATGCTGGTCTAACCATGCTGTGCTTGTTTTTAACATACCCAACAAACTACTCCGGGACATGTGCGGCACATTAGTTGCCTCGCTGATATTACTAACATTAGTACTGTTCGTGCCCTTTGATAACTGACTATCATACAACGATGACCTCAAGCTGGATCTTCTTTTTGTAGTATTAAAACTCGACTTTTGTGAAGATCGATGTGTATTGGAACTTAGAGAAGCATTCAATCCTTGTTGAGATTGACCAACTCTTTTCATTGTAGCTTCTAGCGTTTAAGTTGGAGAGAGACGATAGAAACTTATGTTAGGGTATACGGCTTTAAAGGCAATCAAATAAAAGAAAAAAATAAGGTCATGACTTTCCTGATAATTTGGCAACATCATCTTCACTTTCATCAACTTCTATAGATGATTGACTTCCTTCCTTAACCATAGACATTCGTAAACTAATTCGTAGTTCATTATCTATATCTTCATTCTCTACTCCTCCCTCTAATACATCACACGCTTCATGTATCTTCTTCCGTAGGTAGGCAATTCTATTCACCATGGCTTGCGCCTCAAAACATAATCGCTCTTGTTCTTTACATGATAGATGTAGCGCCTCTTTAGTACTATGTCTGAGTTCTACTAATTCCCGATGAAACTTTTCATACAACTCTTTCTGTAGAGGACATTTAAGTAGTTGATCCTGCTTTTCATGCAGTGATGTAAGTTTCCTCTGATCTCCACCATTGCAAATTGAATGTCTTTTACTCTCTGACGGTGGTAGATTGCTCATTTGTTCTGATGCACTACCATTGAAAGATTGCGGTCTATCTATATTATCATGATTGGTAGTACGAGGTGTTATCTCACCGGAACTAAGCTTTCGGTAATCTTCTATGTCGGGAGCCATTGATTTTAATCTGATCCGGGGATTTATTGATCTTTGATTGATGTGCTATTATCATATGCTTACTATAAGGTAGCTCAATTATTTGCAGCACAACACTAGATGAATAGTATATTAAGATCTATGTATTATTAGTTTGCTGTCGCCATAATCCGCTTTCAAACTCCAGTTAAGTTCATGTGTTTGAGTTTTATTACCTAAATGAAAAAAATGAAAAAATGCCAAGCCCCACTAAGACACATATCTCACAGTAAGGTCAGCTAAATCTAGTAAGAGCTTGAGATACTCTACTCCAAGACGGGTAATATCCTAGCCAGACATACATGCTATAGTCTCTCTATCTTTGCTTGTATCATTAAGTTTAGCTTTGTACATAATAATCTAACCTAAATAACCTAGAAGGCACAACATGTAAAAACTGAATAACAAAGATATACTCTCTAATCTTCCTCATCTGATTCCACTAAATTGGATATAAACTTGACAAATCGTTTCCCATATGTTTCGGGATCGACACAGCTTATATCTTCTCCTGAGTTTCCAACGGCTTTGCGCATCACCGTCTCTCCTACTTTACGTACATTATAGTATTGAAGAATGTCAATGACTCCTGTGATATAGAAGTAGTACCAATAGCATGTTAGTAAGGTGTATCAATATATATTCTTACAATTGCATGTAACACACATATAGATACTCACCACAAAAGTATAGTTCTTTCTTGGCCAGGGTACCATCTTCTAACTTGACTCTATAACCTTCGATGCCCGAGTCTTCTCTTGAGGTGATACCATTAGCGGGTATTGACGGCTCTCGTCGTATCGGTGGTGGGATAGGCGATTCTGGAATGGCATTCAATGATGATGACCTTATCGCTACAGCTGGCTTAGTAGGTGTGGTAGTGGTATCACTACTGGAAGTAGCAGCCAATGAAGCTTCAGTTGTGGATCCCAACTCATCTAGAACCTTGAACCCGTCATTGAAGTCATTTCCAACCTTTGTATCCCCCGCCGAGGAAGCTCGTTTTATTATACCTCTTCGGAATGGAGTGTTCGATCTGAATGGTTCTTCCTGTGCCGAAGCAGCCTTTCTTTGATCCTCGTTCCGGGGAGCACCAGGAGTAGATGGTGCATCTTCTTCTCTACTATTGCCAGCTCCGGCAGTTTGTTGTTTGTCCCCATTCCCCCCGCAATCATGCAACCCCAATAGCAAACTATAATCCATTATGCCCAATCTTGCAAGGAATGTTGCATCCCTAGCCAACTGTTCCAAGAATGCACCTCTAGCTTTTGGTTTCACAAATCGTAACTTTCTCCCCTCTTCTAAGATATCCAAATCTTTACCTACGGAATCACCAACATTGGCTTTTCTTCCGGTCTTACTACCCTTTAGATCCCATACTCGGTCAATCTTCTTCTCAGTATGAAAGACACTGCGCATAATAATAAAGTGTAACCTTTGATTAGTTGCCGGCATGTGCACTCGATACATACCGTAAAAGTGTGTTAAGAATGTTGATGGGTACCGTGTTAAATGTCGATAGTAATGTGGTAATATCTCTCTTAGGAACTTGGATTCAGTATATGTCAGTGTTTTGATCATATATCGTCCATCATGGGAGTAGAAGAAGAACTGTTTGTGTATGAATGATAGTAGGTGAGTGTTAGTAAAGTGAATATATGTGCGAGATTAGCAGACCGACGCAATATAGGAACACAAACAACTGAAATAAACAAAACTCACCTGTCCTGACCGCGCATTACTAGCAAATTCATAAAAGTTGAATTTACCACATATTGAATGTAAGAAAGTTTGTTTCTCAACACCGAATAAGCTTCTAATTCTTGCAAATACTAATGGAGCGTACACTTTAAACTTATATTTGTGTGGTAATGGTTTCGATGTATTTGATCCTAAGTAAAATTGATTTGGTGGGAATTTATATTTGGTAACACGTTCACATTCAGTTGTTAATGTTGTATATGCTTCTTGTACCTCGTTAGTACGGTTATTGTTGTTGGTATGTGATTGTTGAGTGTGATTTGTTACTTCTGATGATGATCGAGTTGAATCAGCATTAATACCAGAATCTAAAGATTGTGATTGATATGCCGTAGTGTTATTCTCCTTTGTATCCCCAGTAGTCTCCTCGGCAGGACTCTCCTCATGTTGCAACTCCTTCTCTCCACCTCCTCCGACAGTATGAGTATCATTCTCTTCCTTATCATCATTACACTCAACAACAGCAATCCCCTGATTGTCCTCCTCCTCTTGCCAAGCCCTTTCCCAGCCTTCCCAATTCGAGATTTGTAATTCAGCCTCAACACCTAATGCACCACCAACACTTTCACGTATACCCAACATCATACCGGCAGTTAATGCATACCGTGCATGTTTCTTATGTATCTTTTTAGACGAACTTGATACCATTGGATTGGGATTTTTAGAATTTGGTAATGTCGGTGGCTTACCATACTTGTAATGACGATGGGTTGATGATGAAACACTTAATGTACGATGTTTGTTGGGTGATTTGTTTAGTTGTGGTGCACCAAGTCCGGATGGGAGTGAATGATGTCGTGTATATAATCCCACTGGTGATGATAATAATTGTTGATCTGTGGTGTCATTTTGTGTCCTACTTCTCTTGAGTTCTAACAACTCTTTACTGTCTGATGATTTCCTCTGTATATTATTCTCTTGTGTATTCAATGATAATGACTTACGATGTTCTTCCTTCCAAGATAATTGCTCAGACTTCCATTCATCTTGTATAGTTGGCATTACCTGCTCAACACTATCAGTTGGTACAATCTCTAATGATTCCCCGTTACACCATGAATCAATTTTTGATATTGATAATCTATGCTTGGTTTGTAATGGTGAGAAGTGTGGTGGTGGTGCTTTGGGTAATGCCGATGGTATATCTATTGTTGATGTTGTTGATGAGTTGTTTATTGAGTTTGTTATACTACTTTGATTTTGATCGTCACCTGGTGTATCATTATCATGTCGTTGTTGTGCTGCTCGCTCTCGTTTCAACTCGACAGCATGCAACTTATTCACTAACGCATTTAATGTTTGCAAGTCACCATCATCATATTCATTATTAATATCACATATTAAGTCACTAATACTATTGCCGTCACCGCCGCCCGTGGATGTGCAAGCCGACAATGCATCTTCATCATTATCATTCGAGGTTATACTAAGTGCATCTGTTAACCTTACATCGTACTCAGCATCAGAGTCGTCATCGTCATCATCTGAATCTTCCGATGTTGTATCTGAAAATGTTATTGATTTTGTTGGATTCGATGATTTGTCATCATTCATATTATCAACACCATCATCAAATACTTCTTGTTCAGACGCCAAACGTCGTACTTGATCTTTCGTATGTTGATACGATGCACTGCCTTCGTCTAATGATTGAAGATGGGCAGTGGCTGCTGATGAATGTTTTTGTTTAAAGAATGTCATATTGTATGATAAATTGTTAATAATGATATTGTTGCACAGTAGTAGGCCTCTATTATTCTAAAATGCACAAGCCACTCTACTCCTATTTCTACCACTACATCTCCTAATAAATCGTCGTTTACACCAACAAGATAGAGTTGCTTTCTGTTCACTATGATTCACTATGAGACTCTACGACGCCCTTTGAGTGCCCTGATGAGTGCCCGTGTGGGCTGTTTCATTCTTTCTTGGCTACTATTTACTATGTAAAAAGCAACTATGATGTAACAATTTAGTGATTAAAGAGCTAGGTATATATGCTAGGATGGATGCTATTAAGCACTTAGGATTAAGATAATTGTCAACACAACACAAGTGTTGGCGCCTTGCAATATACTCTCTATATTATATTATTATACAATATGTTTGCCGTAATGACCGCAAAGAATTTGCTATCGTCCTGTTGTGACGCTAATATGTTTAGTAAAGTGTTTGGTAATGACCACGATGATGAAGATGTACAACATCAACCTACCAAACCATCAGCTGCAACAAATAACAACAATAAACCATCATACACAGGTGGTCATAAAAAGTATGGCTTCACAGATAAGCAGGCCAAGTATGAAGATGTAAACTGGTCCAAGATGAATGTATCTGCAAGGAAGGCTGCTAAAACTATTGGCTTTGATCAAAAGGAATGGGATAACAAAGAATGGTTACCAATCGATGATAAACATTGGCATGATTTAACAACTGAGGAGAAGACTGCAGTTGAAACATTAGGATGGACAATGGAATCCTGGGAGCATAAATATGAACATTGCTCTTGGAAGGATATGCCCAAGGAAGTACAAAAGGCTGCTGAAAAGCTAGGTTTTAATGAAACAAAATGGAATGTCGATACCTGGGATAAAGATTGGAATGACTTTACTCCCGAGGAACAAAGATGTTTGTTTGCATGTAATGGGGTACACCAATCACACTTGGGATTAAGATTGTGCTGATTGGTAGTCGGAATGATGTATTTACTACATTAAGCAATGGAGGTAGCAAGAAGAATACACTCCGAGATGTGCACTGATAATTGTAAAGTAGAGGATATGACTTGAAATTGATTCTATTTCATATTTTCAGTATTATTAGAATCCCATGTCTTGCATATCCTCCCTAACCCTAGCCTCCTCTCGTAGCCTTCTCTCTTCCTCTGTCAATTCTTCATCACTTTCTTCTTCTTCGACTAAACCAGCTTCATGAGCCGCTGCAATTTCCTCAAGCTCGTCTAGATCGGGTAAAGGATACCTCAATATTGCGGCAACCCCGGTAACTTGTTGTAGTTGCTGTCCGGATACATGCATGGTACTAAATATATAAACTGTACCTCCTCGTTCTCTTACAGACTCGACTAATGCTACATACTTTTCCCGTATAGCAATATCCGAGCTTCGGAAAAGTTCATCAGATATCAATAATGAATCAATAGCCAACTCTTCATTGGCCTTCTGCACATGAAAATATCCGTAGTATGCCTTGTCCGGGTTGGTATCTAACAATCTCATAAACTTATTCAACACTTCAATCTCCTTAGATAGCTTTGTTTCTGACACTCGAGACATGATACTTTCATCGGCAAACAGTTCTTCTATTGCATGTTTGTGACCTGAACTTGCATGACACAAGACAAACTTGCCCTTGTTTTCAATGAATGGCCGGTCATCTCTCCTAACACTCTCAGCTAATAAGTACTTGAAAAAGTCATCCTTTTGAAATCCTGGCGAGCCAATCAATACACACTTTATTTTGTCGAAATCAACATGTGTCAATATAGCTCGATATACAGCATCATAAAACTTCGTAATAGATTTGCCATGAGCGGAAGATCCTGTCCGCTTTTTTGGTATATTCGTCTCTACCCTAGCCTTTGTAACTGTTACACTACCAGTCACAACACAAACATGTGCCAGTCCACCACTCATTACCACACAGGCAATCTCTGCACCCTTCTCGGGATTACACGCCTCGTCTATTCGATCTAAATATATCTGATCCCAACAATCCTTTTCAATAGAAAACTGTCTATCCAATTCTAATGTTAATGTATGAAATGCTCCCATTCTAACGTGTTCACTTTCAGCTGAATTCGGACCAGAGATTCGTACTTCTAAACTATCCTTGAAGAATTCTAATTTAGTCACTTCAATTGTTAAATTCATACGTACTTTGTTGGAGGTTACACTACCGGTGGACGATTCTTTACTAACCTTCCGCAGTGTTGTACAACGTACACGGTCACCAGTTTGTAGGAGATTATATGTGTGCCATAAATCCTCAGGTGTGTTTGGAAGGAGTGATATAAATCCAGATCCGTCCTTTGCTGATATTTGTTTCTTGAATAGTTTCATTATTTAGATATATAGTATAATTGTTGATCTTTGTTTAGCTACTGTAACGCGTTCTCGTGAGGAAGATAATAAGACAAGATTGATTGAAGTTGAGTATCTAGGTACTCAACGAGATATAATACCACCACATGAAAAACAAATTATATGTATCAAAGCATGGCTCGGAAATTTAAGCATATAATAACTCTCACGGGGTGTTGTATAGTAATATACGGAGGAAGTCAAGATGAATATATATCGTCACTGCCAGCTGCTTATGTTTAAAATGTGATATTTTTGTTCTTTACCCCAACTTACAAACATACCACATAGATAATAATATATATACTGACTTTTTTCGATTCTCTCGTCTTTCATCCCATAATATGCCTCGAAGAAGAACTTCAGTCATTAGCAGACAGCGTATATATATTATTCACGATACATGAATACCTACTTTGTTCGAGTACAGTAGAATGTCTCTATTAGGTGATAGGTACACGAAGGCAGTCCGGATTGTGAGTTTGAGTGCGTGAGTTGTTTGCTGTTTGATTCATCATTGATTGAGTATTAGATATTCTCATAAAATAATTACTAACGATGTACATAGAACAGCACATAAAATGGAGGGATTAGTACACAAATACAATAAGTTATAGTATTATAAGTAGATTCGTGTCGCTCTATCAATTGGTGTTGGTCCTCAGACTTTCGATTCGCTAAAAGGCAAAAATAAATAGTGGTTTCTATCCGTACATCCTCGTGACATCATGTTATCTTTGCAAAAGAAGTATTCAATGATACTTCTGTTTGTCGTCGTAATAGGGCTGACAGCATCAGCCTTCAATAAGCCACAAATATCTCAACCTCACAAACTAATGCATGCTACCATAACCGATGTAAACACAACAACTGAACAACAAGGTATATCTTGTTATTATAAAAGAATTGATGGTTCGTGGAAACCAAGAAAAGAGTTGAATAGTCTCTTTATTGGAGAGCGTTTGTATGCTACCAGATTGATTGAAAGGTGAGGATAGAATGTTTTACTTTACATCATGTTTACATACATATCTACTTATAAATGCCCAACTAATGTCGTACCATACCTTTTATATATTAGTGATCTTCTGGATGGTAAGTCTGGACCCAAAGCTTTCTTAGAATGTGGTGTTGGAAAAAGAAATAATAATAAATGGAGTATAGTCAATGGAATGTTACGGATAGGAAAGAAGGGAATGAAGAAGGGTGTAATGCGTAAAAAGATTAAGAAAATTCCACCCAATAAATTAATTGAAGTTTATGTATCAAGAATAAGGGTAGAGGAAGGGACCTTTGAAGTTTGTTTGAATAAAGATGAGGCATTAGAAAAGGGAGATATTGCCAATCAAAGAATATCTGCATCTAGTTTAAAAGTGGGTGAGGAATTAAATGGAGTAGTTAGAAGTGTTCATCCATACGGTGTCTTTGTAGATGTTAATGCCAACAGAAATGGTTTATTACATATTAGTAAAGTCGCAAAGGCGCATGATACGTTTGTTGACAAAGAAGATGGTTTAAAAAGATGGGGATTAAATAGAGGGTCTCGGGTACATGTACGTGTGTTGAGTAATGAGAAGAAGAAGCGTTTAGAGCTTGATTTAGTACCTCCTACTGAAGTAGAACAGGAGGCAGATGTAGCTGAGGAGGATGAAGATAAAATAGATGACGCATCAGCAAGCAATATAGTTGATGAGGAGCAAGCCATGTGGGCTGCGTACGCGGCTGCTGATTATGCTACCGACAACGATGAAGATGATGAGTATGATGAAGATGCAGATATAGAAGACTCATTAGGTATAGGTTCGTGGTGATTTCGTTAAGAATAATTACTAATTACTCGTCACAATTCGACCGAAGAAACACAACATATATGCATGATTTACTACTACAACCAACGCCCTTGTATGCATTATCCGTTTACAATCGATACTATTTCAAGAGTTGTTGCGTATGACTTCAATGAATAACATTAATCTAACAATAACCAATTACATCATCGAAACCCTCTTGCTTTTTCAAGCTCCGCTTTCCTGGCCTTTCTATCGATCACTCTTTGTGCTAGTTGTTCATCTTTCGTCATTCTTTTCTTCTTTGCCCTGGAAAATACAAGGAAGAAGAG
>Ga0214481_100800_pt1 | contig 14859 bp, 11 predicted proteins | sample M1_20Mar14CPVII9_4_FD_165057 | JGI IMG/M metagenome (GOLD analysis project Ga0214481, IMG submission 165057) | Marine eukaryotic communities from Monterey Bay, California, United States - M1_20Mar14CPVII9sort6BwellG10 | ecosystem: Environmental > Aquatic > Marine > Unclassified | place: USA...
AGATAATACAACCAATACTCCAAATGACGAACCAGCAGCTCGTCTGCTCAAAGAGAAGATGAAAGTCGATACTAACAGAGATCTACAAGCTGATAGTGCTGCTACAAATGATGGTACCTACACCATAAATACATTGACGTCTCGTCTAAGCAAGCCTAGTCAGAATCAAGGACGGCAAGATAATTTCAAGAGGAGGAAGAATAATGGAAGTGGAAATGGAGGAGATAACAAGAATACTAACGACCGTCAGTCATCGGGAAGTGGTGGCAGTGGGAGAGAAAGGCAGACGAATGGAGGAGTAGGAGCTGCACGAAATGAGGGTAGAAAGAATAGAAATAGTAACAAACCTCAACAGCAAGGAGGATCTGGTAATAGAAAGCCTGCTGCCAGTACCGTCAGCAACGCCAAGCCGCAAGGTAATCGTCAAAACAAACCACCTGTCGGTATTCATGGTCCACAAAAGCCACAACAGCAACAGAAGAACAATGTTAGAAATAAGAATGGTAATAACAATGCCAATGGTACTAGAAAGAAGAAGAAAGTACCAATGGTGGCTCGAAATAGTAACTTGGTAGTTGTCAAAAACAAACAGAAGCAAATCAATGCTGGTAAGCGAACTCCCAACACCGCTACTGCTGGTAATGCTCGTAATAGTCATGCCAACGGCTTTATGACAACTCTATACGGTAGCAGTGGTGGAGGTAAAGGCGCCGGTGGTAAAGGCAACATGCGAAACAATAATGGAGGAGGAGGCAAAAAGAAGAAGATGAACAATGGACGGAAACGATACAATGGAGGTAAAAATGCCTGGAGTACACCAACATGGTCAGTTGATGAAAAGAAAGTATGGGATGCTGGATGGGGCACTGAGGGGATATATAAACCCAGTAGCTCTAATGGTTGGGGAGCATCATCTTCTGGATCGACAGATTCATGGTCTGACGATGGATGGACAAGAGCTGATTGGATTGAGTTGCCTGAACGTGAAGAGTGTCCATGTGTTATGGTTGATAATCCGGAGTACATTCAAGCTCAGTGGTCATCATCTGGACAGTGGGAACCTATTTGGGGTGTTGCTGGCGAGGACAGCAGTTCTAATGTACAGCCAGCTTGGGGTGAACCTACTTGGATGACACAACAAGCTTGGGCATCGCCATCATGGAGTGATACTTCATGGGCCGCACCGGCTTGGGAAACACAAAGTGCATGGGGTGGTACTTGGAATGGAGGTCCTGTCATCAAGGCATCTTCTTCTTCTTCTTATACATCACCTTGGAGTGGTAGTACTGCATGGTGGGGTGGACGGAAGCAGCGTAGACTTGACGCCACGGGTACCAAGTCTCGCAAACGTCGTCGACGACGACGTCTTGGCAGCAAGAGTAGTGGCGGAAAAGGAGGAGGCAAGAGTAATGTTAATGACAAAAGCAGCGGAGACAGTGGAGATACTGCCGAAGTTAAACAAGCATCAGCGTGGTCATCATCGGCATGGGAGTCGACCGAGAAGATACCAGAGAAGATTAAAGTTTGTACCTGTATGCCAACAGTGAGTATATCTACAGTGTGAAACTATTGAGTTTGTCAATATGCTCATCCACTTTCTATTTTGCTTTTGTCTTAGTACTTTCCCACATATCAACCTACATACTATCCCACGACGTATAGGCCTACAAATATGCCAACAACATACGAGCCAACGTGAGTATAATTGAAGCTGTCTTTCTTGCAATGGGATGTATACTTTCAGTTTGCTGTGATACTAATATAATTGTTGCCTCGTATCCTCTTGTTGTTCTTTAGGATGGAGCCCACAACATACGAACCAACCAATGAACCTACAACATACGAGCCCACTCCAGGACCACCACCGTAAGTATCAATTTACTTTTGATATCCAAACAAGTTATGTCCTCTAACTAACAATTTAATATCTTTCGTCTATTTTTCTCAGAACCATAATGCCAACTGATATACCCACGGGAATACCGACACTTACTCCGACTGGAATACCTGTAAGTGATTTGACCTACACGCTTTGAACTATAGTCGCTAATTCTCAGGTTTATATCTAACTCTTCCTTTCTTACTCATTCTACTCTACTTTACAGACGCTCATACCCTCGCTTACACCTACTGGAATCCCAACACTGACACCGTAAGTTACCGTTTGAAGTCCTAATTGCTTTTCTAATAAAGCTTTTATCCTCTAACACGCTTACACTTCAAATCCTTTCTATCTCCCTAATACACAGGACGAGAATACCGACTTTAGCACCTACACAGCTGCCGACTCTTCTGCCGACGCTGATTCCGTGAGTCGTTTCTATTCGTCTTGGTATCACAAACCTTTCATTTCTATTATTGCTTTATCTATCTATTTATCTAATCGGTGTTGCTCTTTTGATTTACCATAGGACACACAACACCCAACCAACATTATTCCCGTAAGTACCTAAGTATTCATGCACTCTCCAAACGTATCTCTCTTTTACTGATATGATCGTCTTCTTCTATCATCTTCTTTGCAGAACACTGGGACCAACTTTCAGCCCAACGATCGAACCCAGTGTGTCTCCGACGATCAGCCCGTAAGTAATTGATTGGTATACTCTGTTTCTTGTGGTAATGAGTCTAACAACTTGTCTTTTGTCTTTTATTGCATATAGAACTTTGAGCCCTTCCATGAGTCCTTCACTCTCTCCTACTTTGTCTCCATCATTGTCGCCGACTCTGAATCCAACAAGAAGGCCAATATAGCAATATGAACAAATCAACTGTCACCAAATACTGAATGTATATGTCAAAGTTAAACTAAGTTATTGTATCCAACTGGTGACTTCCTGGCTAGGCTAGCTCAAAATTTAGGATTCTAAGGCAATTGTTGCCGTCATCTCTAGAAATGTACTGAGGGTGTTCTACACCTTATTATAGCCTAAACAATGAATATTTATCAATATATTGCTCAGCCGTCATCTCTAGATGGGTGCTTGATGCCAGAACTTCCAAGCCTTGAGCCAAGCTACCCTAGCTGAAAATCTGCTAGAGCTGTGAAAATGTTGCCGCCGTCATCTCTAGAATATGCTGGGGGGCGTTCCAACCCTTGGTTTATACCTAAGAATGGGTATTTATCAATATATAGCTCAGCCGTCATCAGCCGTCATCTCCAAGGGGCCACTTGAGGGTAAATATTGCCCAGATGTTTGCTTGGTTTTGGAATTTTGGCCTGATCTAAGGAAGTAAAACCTATTAACACTCGGCTGCAAAGTGTTGCCGTCATCTCTGGCACCTTGATATATATCTACATAATGTATGTTTATTCGTATATTCCTCAGCCGTCATCTCCAAGGGGCCGCGCCGCGTGATGGCCAAACATGCCCAGATATTGTTTGGTTTTTGTACTTATTCTGTGATGACGAAAAAGAAGAAGATGGTAGCGCCACCAATGATGTCTTACTAGCTCTAGATCATCAACTGAGCCTTGAGCCAAGCAAGGTGTTGTCATATAGAATTTTGTTTTGTTTTGCCTCTGATCTGAGGCTGTGTTGCCGTCATCTCTAGAAATGTGCTGGGAAAGTTCCACGCCTTAATATATACCTAGCAACGGGTAGTTAACAATATATAGCTCAGCCGTCATCAACCGTCATCTCCAAGGGCCACTTTATAGCCAATTTGTCTTTTTTTTGTTTCTCCTTGAAATCTGCCAACTAGTCTGTAAAAGTGTTGCCGTCATCTCTAGAAGGGTGCTGGGGGTGTTCATTGCCATGTATGCACCCTGACATTTTATGTTTCTTCAATATCCTGCTCAGCCGTCATCTGCCGTCATCTCCAAAGGGCCAGGCCAAACATTGCTGATCAATTGTTTTCGGTTTTTCAGTTTCTCCTTAAAAATCCGCCGACAGGGGGCTGTAATAGGCTTGCCGTCATCTCTAAAAATGTGATGGGAGTGTTCCGCGCCCTGTTATGTACCTCAACAATGAATATTCATCAATATATTGCTCAGCCGTCATCTCCAAGGGGGCGCGTGATGGCCAAACTTTGTTAAGAATGGTCATTTTTTACGTTTCTCCTTAAAAATCGGCATACAAGGGGCTGTAAAAGTGTTGCCGTCATCTCTAGAGATGTGCTGGGGGATTTCTACGCCTAGTATATCTTTTGGTAGAATCCTCATGGACCAGTTTAATGCTTCTGCAAACGTTCTCAAGCCTAATTACACCAGTATACGTACTTCCGTTCAAAAACTGTTTAGTTACATATAATTATAAATTAAGTACAGGTATGCTCTTTCCACTGCACATCACACACACTCAAGCTACACCTTTTAACCTGTGCCAGAATAGAAATCGATAGAACTACTCTGTCCCAAATCTAGACGGGTCTTCTTGTTGGGTTTCTAGTCCTACATAATAAGAGAGAGATTAATGTCAGTTATAGGCTCGCCAAATGTGCCATATAGCTTCATATATACCAAACGGCAACTTACGGCGACACTGATGGCGACTCTGTCGGAGCCAAGGTAGGCGACAATGAACTAGATATCAAGTAGAAAAGGATGAGATGATGGCAGTGTGAAATCAATAATACACAGATCACAGTACTCACGGCGATAATGTCGGCGACAATGTAGGTGAAAGTGTAGGTGAAAAGGACGGGCTCAAAGTGCTGTTGTGATGTAGTGAAAGATGTGTGTTAGACAAAAGCTAACAAATATGTAAGATCAACATAACATAATCGAGCTCTTACGGGCTAATAGTTGGGCTCTGGAAGATGCGCGTTATCACAGTTTACGAAGTTGGAGAGAGACGATATTCACTTGTGTTAGTACGTGGGTTGCAAGGCAATCAAATAAAAGCAAATTAAGCTCAATCAAATGTATAGTCACTTGTCGATACATTATTGAACACTTGAATTCTCATCGACAAAACAACACAAACGCGGACTTTCCAGAGTTGGACTCAAAGTCGGTAGCAAAGTACTGGTTCAATGAGGAGTAAACAAGATATTAGATGAGATGATAACAAATGTAACTTGATATGAAACAACTTAGATGACTCACGGGATCAATGTTGGCAGTAAAGTGGGTTCCTCAAAGTACTGTTTTGACATCAAATTTAATAAAATGAGCTGATAAAGTCACGAGAAAAGCAAGCAGCAAACAAGGACATATTTCACGGACCGTTGGAAATAATGTTGGGAAGTCAGTCGGCATGAGCGTGGGAAAAGGAGTCGTTCTGTTGTGTTTATGAAAGAGGTGGGGGAGATATTAGAATGGTGTGGATATAAGATTTGTTGCCAAACATTGGCTTCAAGTACTCACGGCAGTTGCGTAGGCAGTAGAGTTGGGAGCAATGTGGGTACAAGCGTGCTGTTATAAGTGTAATTAAAGATTGAGTGTGTGAGAGATGAGGGCCTGGTTTCGCAACAGAGCATCAGATTAAGTAGTACTTACGGGAACATGGTGGGAACTGGCTCATTCGTTGGTTCGTACGTCGTTGGTTCATTGGTTGGTTCATACGTTGTTGGTTGCATTCTATATAAGCACAAGAGAAAGGATACATATTGAGAAAACTGGAAACAAACTCTACACACATATAAAGCAAACTTGAAACTCACGTTGGCTCATATGTCGTCGGAGCATATGTAGGCTGATATGTTGGAAAGTACTAGAATAGAAGCGAAGCGAAGTTAAAGAAGAAGGTGAGTATCATAAACGCAACAAGGGTACACAAATTCAACATAGTAGATATACTTACTGTTGGCATGCAAGTACAAACTTTAATCTTTCCTATCTTCTCGGTTGACTCCCATGTTGATGATAAGACTTCTTTATCATCACTATCTCCACTGCCGCCACTATATCCATTGTCATCATCTTCTTCATCATGACTTCTGGGTGCATGATTCTTGCCACCTCCACCGCTACTCTTGCTAGCAAGGCGCCTACGGCTGCTTCCCCACCAAGCACTACCCCATGATGTATCACTCCATGAAGGAGTGTCCCATGTTTGCGAAGTCCATGATGGATTAGTAGACCAAGAAGAACTTGTACCCCATGAATGATCATTCCATGCAGGTGCAGTCCAAGATGATGAAGAAGACGAGCTACCCCAAATCCATGCACTACCAGTCCACGTCCAAGAACTATCACCCCACGACGCTGCCGGAGCACTCCAATCAATCATCTCCTCCTCCTTTACATACTCAGGATCATCAATATATACACACGGACACTGTTTCTCAATCCAATCAGCACCACCCCATCCATCACCATTGGATACCCACTCGCCGTAATCGGGTGGAGATTCCTCATATATTCCTACTTTGTCATATCCTAAATTTGATGATAACCAATCATCATTATTACTTCCATTATTTTTGTTCTTGTTGTTGTTCTTGTTATTTCCTTTACCACTTCCCTTCCAACTTCGCTTCTTATTGTTATTACTGCCACTAAGCATTATCATCGAGTTGATATCTTCTTCTAGAATATCATCAAATGTAGTGATGGTGCTGCTTGAGTCGTTGTTCGTGAGTTTGTTAGTAACAGCTACCAATTTACTCTCGGCAGTTTGTTTCATTGGTACCTTCTTCTTGCTGTTACCGCTGTTACCATTATTACCATTGGCATTTCTCTTCCCACTGCCACTATTCTGCTGCTGCTGTTGAGATGGCTTTCTGTTACCACTGCCGCCGCCATTTCGTTTCCTACGACCAGTATTACTTGGCTTCCTTCTCTGATTACCACCATTGTTATTTTGCTGCTGACCACGATTCTTATTACCCCCTACATTCAGCTTGCCAGTTCTTTGCGGTTTCTGCTGCTGCCTTGCTCCTCCATTCTGAGTATTGCTACCAGATTGATTCTTTCGATTGATACCTCCTTGATTTCGTGTATCTCCTCCACCATTGGACTGTCTACCAGTATTACTTCCAGATGACTGACGGCCAGAGGAGTTAGAAGAGCCTCTGTTATTACTAGTTGACTGCCTATTGTTGTTATTATTCGCTTGCCTGTTCTTCCCTGTATTTCCGTTTCCACCATTGTTGTTTCTCCTCTTGAAATTTGCTTGTCGTCCTTGATTCTGACCAGGCTTGTTTAGTCGAGATGCTAATGCGTTGATATATGTGCCATCAGTTGCAGTACTATCTTGTAGTAGATCTCTGTTAGTCTCGACTTTCATCTTTTCTTTGAGTAGTCGAGCTGCTGGTTCGTCATTTGGGGTGTTGTTGTTTGTAGCATCTTGACCTTTGACTTTGATGAGAGATGATAACAAGCTGGTATCCTCTTCTGTCGATTGCAACAGCGACGACCTACTATCAGTGGCTGATACAAGCTGCAAAGTACCAATAATTGTAAAGGCTGATATCATTACAATTTGAGATGACAATCGTCGATGTTTACTTCTCCTAGATTGTATCATATCTTCAGCACACATTGTCATTAATTTATGGTATGTTTTTAGTTGAGTGTATCCTGTTTGATTTCTATCTATGTAGTATCTCTAAGATTTACAGCAATGAACCATATGATAGTAATGATGTCTATATATCCTCGGTATTATGCATGGTAAAGAGGAGCATTGTCCCTCTCTTCGAAGCGCCAATTATCGTGAGTAGATCGCAAACAAAAAATTGAGTTGACAAGGATACCAGACCATACCCGCCTTATAAATAAATGGTTGTTATTATCCATCAACCATCACAATCGACCATAAGAACTCTGCATCTCTCAACCTTCATATAATGAATGCAGAACATATCACGTCATGCAACGGAGGCGATAAAGAAGAAGATGATGATACTCGAAATTCAGATCTAGAGTCCTTTTTTATGCAGAAAGCACTTCAAGTTGCAAGAGATGCATTGTCAATCGGTGAAGTTCCTGTCGGCTGTGTTATTGTCTTGCGTGATGGCTCTATCATTGAACCACCAACATCGTCACTTAACAATAATATTGATAATATGAATAGTAAAAAAGATTCTAGTGCATATGATACATCTCCGTCAGTAATTATAAGTCATGGTGCTAATCAAGTTAATGCCACACGGGATGCTACTCGACACGCCGAGATGGTTGCAATAGATCGAATGCTAACACTTGGCCGAGCTAGTGATCAAATGAAACTATCATCAGATGTTATATGTAAATCAGCTCATGGGACAAATATACCTAAATCATATACATCAATGTCAGAAGATAAGAAGAAGTTGGATGATAAATGGATAAACATACCACAATGTCAACATCATTGGAAGAATACATTTGGTTGGGGTAGTGGAAGAGTTTATAAGAAGGATATATTTAAACAATGTGATTTGTATGTTACATGTGAGCCTTGTATCATGGTAAGAAGAGATAAACTTTGTATGCCTATTGCGTATCAGTTGCTGTTGTATTGTGCTTATTCTTTACACCTGCTTAACCAATACAACTCAAATAAACATAGTGCGCAGCAGCTCTATCAATGATTGGAATAAATAGAGTATTGTTTGGTTGTAAGAATGATAGATTTGGAGGATGTGGATCCTTATTGAATCTACATAAACCAGATGCTCTTCCCTCCACTAAGCATTATGGGTTTAAAATTATAGGTGGTATTCATGAGGAAGAGGCTGTTAAATTACTTCAATCATTTTATAATAGAGAGAATTTTCATGCCCCTGATCATAAACGGAAGCGCAAGCCTGCTATTGCTGAAGAAGGAGCTGATGATTCAAAGGAGGTATCGTAGATGGTGGTTCTTCTTTGCAGTATAAAGTAAACACAGAGCAAGTATTAGATGAGTATACATAATGAGCATGCAACGCATGATACAAAATACAAAGAGATGTCACTTCAATAACCTCCCAGTGTGAATGACACAGTACAGTCAATCCTCACTCCCTTTAGAGTTGAAGTCAAACAAAATGTTATAAGATGGCACTTTGACAGTGCCGTTCTCACGATCTCTCGTACTAACACTTTGGTGGTATGCTATTGCAATCCGAATGGAAAACTTTCTACCCACTATATGTGTTTTGTAAACACAGGGCGAAGGCCTAGTATTGGTGCATTGGTTCCTATCCCGAGATTCACAATTTTGTTCTTACCTGATATCTTAACTCAATACTCTACCTACGTTGATTGGTATTATTCTGTCTACCCTTTTTATGTTTTGCAAATTTAGCATCTCGTATCCTCTCTTTTCTTGTTTCCTTCTTCGATTGCCTGAATGTAATTTCTTCTTGACTGCGTTTCTTACTTTCTACAGCCAACTTCTCTCTATCACTTGATAGACTATTTCGTAAATGTTGCTGTATAGCAGAGAAGGGATTTGATTTAAATGATGGGTGTTGCAATACTAATCCCATGTGAGTAATTTCTGTAGCTGCTAATGTCTTTTTAGACTTGTTTGTATTGCACTTTATATCCTTCTTCTGCTGATTTTGTGTAGAAGTTGATATCTTTGATCTGGGAGGAGAAGATTCAGATACTGACGATGTTGCTTCACCAAGTGCTTCTCGTATGAGATCTAATCCATCTAGCTTGCCCTTCTGTTCTTCTAACCGCTGTAACCTCAATGATGACATGATCATCTTCTCCCGTTTGAGGTCTATGTTGATAGTGAGAATTGTATAGTGTTAAATTTGTAAGTTATTATATTTTGTGTTTTAAAAAGAAGATAAGATGATATGAGGATACCAATCACTAACTATCAACAATATCATCCAGCTAGATATACATTGCAACACAAACGCAACTTACACTGTTCACGCTTAGCAAGACGCTTACGTTGTCCTCTACTAAGAGTTGCAGTCTCCTTCCCCTCTACATTTAATATTAATGTGTTTGCATCACCATCATCCTCCTTGATGGGGGTATCCTTATTCTTTATGAGCGGAGCTGCCCTCACATCTCTAGATGTCGCCTTAGCGGCGGATCTAAACTTTCCAACCTTTGTTGCTTTGGGCATCTTCTACTCTTTGGTCATTGGTCTGCTGTATATAAGTTTACACAGTAGGTATTGTATGTAACTCTTGAAAATGGATGGTTGCAAAAAGAGATAGAAGTTCCACTCGGTTAGAAACTTCTTATACTCTTATAACCTGAACAATCATCACAAGACTATCACTATCACCAACATACTTTCAAATCTAATTGATTAAATACACTTCTCTTAGTCTTATTTATCTTCAGGTAAGTAATTTATTCCTTTATAATATGTGCCATTGATAAGACGCATAAAAAATGACATCTAATAATTATATTTGGGATTGTACACTGGCATCGTATCAACATACACACAGAAACAATACAATACAATAATGGCAAAGGATCTCATTTCTCTGGTTGTTATTGGACATAATAACTCTGGAAAATCTACAACTACCGGTCATTTAATATATAAATGTGGAGGTGTAGATAAGAAGACAATTGACAAATATGAAAGAGAATGTAATGAATTAGGCAAACCATCACATAAATATGCATGGGTATTGGACAATCTAAAAGCCGAGAGAGAACGGGGTATTACAATTGATATTACTCTATGGAAATTTCAATCTAAAAAGTATGATTTTACTGTTATTGATACACCTGGACATCGAGATTTTATTAAGAATATGATTACAGGTACATCACAAGCGGATATTGCTGTAATGGTTGTAGATGCTGTCAATTTTGAAGCTGGTATTTCTCGTGAAGGACAGACTCGTGAACATGCCTTACTTGCATACACTCTTGGTGTGAAACAGATGGTTGTTGTTATTAACAAAATGGATGATGCTAGTGTCAATTACAGTGAGAAGAGATATGAAGACATAAAGAGCGAGACATCAAGTTACCTCAAGAAGGTGGGTTATAAACCAGCAAAGGTATCGTATGTGCCAGTATCTGGTTGGTTAGGTGACAATATCACTGAAAAGTCATCAAATATGTCTTGGTTTAACGGGCCTACTTTATTGGAGGCGCTTGACAATGTATCATCACCGAAACGTCCTGTAGACAAATCACTTCGTATTCCAATTCAAGATGTGTACAAGATTGGAGGTATTGGCACTGTACCTGTTGGCCGAGTCGAAACTGGAACTATCAAACCTGGTATAACTGTTCGATTTGCTCCCTCTGGTATTGAGGCAGAGGTAGTATCATGTGAGGTACATCATGAAGAACGTGATGAAGTAGGACCTGGTACGAATGTAGGGTTTAACGTCAAGGGGGTTGGAGTTAAAGATATAGGTCGAGGAGATGTCGCTTCAAATGCCGATGACAATCCAGCTACTGAAGTCTCCAGCTTTGATGCACAAGTTATTGTTATGAATCATCCAGGAAAGATTGCAGTGGGATACTGCCCGGTTGTTGATTGTCACACGGCACATGTGGCTTGCAAATTCACGCACATTAAGGAGAGAATGGATCGTAAGACAGGAAAAGTAGTAGAACAAAATCCAGAGTTTATTCAAAACGGCGACGCGGCAATTGTGACAATGGTACCTGCAAAGCCTCTTTGTGTGGAACCTTTCAGCGAATATGCCCCATTAGGTCGTTTTATTATTAGAGATATGCGACAAACGGTAGCAGTGGGTATTATCAAATCTGTGACAAAGAAGGAAGTGGAAGTAGCTGAAGGTGAAGATTGATCACATTGATCAAAATTGAGCAGAGTTAGTCTAATCGTATAAGCCTTTTCAATGGCTGAGTCAAAACATATTCAATCCATGATAGTGCTTGAACTTCAAATTCTCATTCTTTTAATCAATATCTTATTGCAATCTTAAAACTCATCATTTACTTCAAAGTGTAAACTATTCAGAATGTGTAATCGTTGAAATAGCCAACTCTTCAACTCTGGTTTCATTTTGTCATTCTTCATCTTATCCAGTCGATCTATTTGCGCTTTAATTTCATCACCAGTCTTAGCTCTCATCTTTTCTGTATACTTGAACTCTTTTTCAGAGCAGTTCGAGGTTTCTAGTAACATATCTTCCGCAGATCCAACAATACACTTTTTGTTTAATGTTTCATCAACAAATGATTCTAATTCGTCTAATGACCGTCCTCCATTGTAGTCTTCACCCGCACTATTACCATCCTTGTAATATTTGAGTGTAGGATACCCCTGGACGCCATACTCTTGACATAAATCCTCATTACTATCTGCTGTACAATCAACAGAAACTATTGCAACTGAAGATGAAGCTGCATACTTATCTGCTAGAGTATCCCAGTCAGGTGCCAACGCTTTGCAATGGCCACACCTTTTGTTTGTAAACAGAGAATGGGGTGCGAATGGGTCAGAGGCAGTATACGACAGCACATACCATACTATTGACATTGTACTACTCACCACGGCGCATAGAATTTGACAAAACTATTTTTTGCAGTTATTGCATCCGCAAAAGTTGTTGGGTTGAGCTCTTGTGATTTCGCATGGACATATGATACCACTAGAAGGACATAGAGAATGGTAGAGGCGATATATTGGTTCATTATTGAGATGGCTATTGAAATAGGATGTAGGAGGCTGATATTGGATTGAATTATGATTTGGAAATCGAGCCATAAAAACAGAGAGATACACTCACCGAAGTAAAACTCATAAGGTGATATTATCTGCTCCGAATGAATCATATAGTGAATTAAGGCAGATAAAGATGGTACTAACAATATCAATATATTCATATAGTACTGCAGTACTACTATTATTATGTGGTGTTATTATTAATGCAGACGCATTTACATCTCGTTCACAAAATGTACGAGTATCATCTTCTTTGCACATGAACAACCAGCCAAAAGGTTGTGCTGCCAAACCGCTTGAGAAAAAGAAGGTGAGTGTTTCTAGCAAATTATGTAAATTACAATCCTAAATGAACTATTTATGTCTTTAGGTTGCTGTATTTGGTACGGGTGGATATGTGGGCGCTATTACATACGGATTTCTTCAACGAGCATCATCGTTATATGGTACCGGCATTTCAAATATTAGAGGTTCACCACGAGCAATAGGAGCCACCTCTGGTTCATTGGAAGGATTAAACAAAGAGCTTGGAAGTAAATTCAAAGCGGCATTTTGTAGCGAGGATTTAGTGCGTCTAGTAGATACATCTGATGTCGATCATATCAAAGATCGTCTTCAAGATTTCGATGCTGCGATTCTTGGTACATCATATCAGTTAGAACAAAGAAAGGTTACTCTCAACACCTATGAAAGCAGTCCAAATGAAAAAGTTTATGAGATATATTTAGATGAGAGATATGGAGCTTGGAACCAAGATGTTGCGCCAAGTGACGATGCTGATATTCATATAAATATATTCCGGAATAGTGTCCAAGCATGTAAAGCAGCTGGGTTGAGTCATTTAGTTGTATTCGAAACTCCAAGAACAGTGCAGCCTTCAAAGTTTGTGAATATTCTAGAAGAAGAGGGAATTAAATACACATACATACGAACAAACTCCCCGCTATCCAAGGATTTGACTTTTACATTCGAGAAAGGTATAAGCAACAAACTTGATGCTCGAATTGTACAAAGTATTGATGATATTGATACAGAACAAACTGAGAAATTTATTGCTCGTGAAGATTTGAGTGCTCTTATTGTTCAATCCCTTCTATCACTGGATTGGAAAGAAAGCAGAATTATAGAAGTCCGGGCATCTGATGTTAATATCACCTCTGGATATGGTACTAAAGAGAAGAGGAAACAAAAGTACGATTCTTTTTGGTGTCCAAATAATGATGTACTGGCTGAAGCATTATCTGCTCTTTAAAATAATACACTTTTGACATTGGCATCTTCAAAACTTAGCCAACCACTACCCAATTTTATATTGAGATGGTTGAGTGAGTATTGCACGTTGTATATCTCCAAAATCATTGCATTGATTCTCTTAGATTGTGTACCAAATGTTCAATTCTATAATTTTGTTTGGCATTCACCTTCTTCAACTCTGCATTCTCTGCTTTTAACTCTTCTAATTCTTTACTACTTGCTCCTCCACTGCCACTGGCTTGTTCTGACTCCATTACTTCCATTATTTTTCGTAGTTTTAATAACATCTCTGACCTCTCTTTTCTTATGATTGCACTAGTATCGGCATGAGCTTTGGATAATTCTAAATCTTTGAGACGACTTTGTAATTCGGCTATTGGATCAGTTTCCTACCAAACATTGGTATATGCAGTGATTTTGTAATACCATGAGAGTTTAGGAATTGCTTACAAGGTTAGATATTAGGTATCATAATGCATACATCAATAGAATTGCAACATACAATTTCGATCTCACCGTCATTTTGCTGCTTTAATGATATTATGATGTCAATGTTTTATACTTATATGTTGATTATACCACGGAAGACAAGAATTATACTTTATATAACATAACAATAGCTGAGCGAGCAAAGACTAAATGTGGTGAAAAGTGAAAAAACAAAACTCAAGTTCTCTCTAGAGAGTATAACAAGTATAACTTTAAATACCACTTTTCTCTCCCTGGACAATGATAATTATGCTCATTAAGGCATTAGGTAATAATAGTCATGTTTTAGAGGAAGAACGATTTCTATGCTTTGTTTCTTGGCGGTGGTTCCGTGAGTATCCTTTTTGGTCTGCTTTTCATACAACTAGTGCAGATATTCTTGCACACCGTGCAACAACTTGCACCGTGCAATTGCATTGTGACATCGCTAAAGAGATCAAAAAGAGCAAAAAGGAGGGCATATTTAGGGGTATCGCTCGCTTACATTATCATGAGAATTGCATTAGTTGGTAGTAGTTGATAGATAGTATGTTTCATAATGAATATCGATATGATACATACTATACAATTACACGGTGCTCGTTGTTTTGCAATGATGTGCTCGAATATGTGCTCTCATTGT
>Ga0214481_100801_pt1 | contig 14848 bp, 10 predicted proteins | sample M1_20Mar14CPVII9_4_FD_165057 | JGI IMG/M metagenome (GOLD analysis project Ga0214481, IMG submission 165057) | Marine eukaryotic communities from Monterey Bay, California, United States - M1_20Mar14CPVII9sort6BwellG10 | ecosystem: Environmental > Aquatic > Marine > Unclassified | place: USA...
CAAAATATGAGTCAAAATCGGGTGTCAATCTGACACCCAAACTTTGAGCTCATAACCTCTTTTGAACGTACATTCAAATGGTGGAGGTCCCGTGCATTGCAAAAATTTCAACCACAATTAAACATCAATCGTCTACTACTACTCTATTATTTTGCCATCAATACAATTAACGATGAAAGTATACAGTAACGCCCTCTATCATCTTAAACTTGCACCTGTTGCCAGTCTCGCTGGTAGTGAAGTGGCGGCAGCACCCACCGCCGGCCAAGCCTTCTTTGATGCTAGACAAAGTGCATCTACAATTGAGAAAAAGTTTGTTGGGGATAGTTCCTCCACCTCCTACACAGATCAACTAATCCGGTTCTGTCTCCACCTATTTGATAATAATAAGGAATATTTGGTCGATGATCATCTCGAAAAAATGGAACGTTTTAACACCGCTGATGAAAACAGCAGAGGTCATACTAGAGCGGGCAAGTTGAAAGCAAACAAACGCACACAACTCCGAAAGTATATCAGAGATAGTATTAAAAACATTAAACCCGCACGCGGCGGGGCAAGTCATGATTGTCCCATTAAGATTGATGGGGATGGTGCCATTAACTACGAAATCATACGTGATTATATCGAGACGAAGGCCAGCCTTGTTGTTGTCGATCGGGATAATGCACTTGCATATATGAAAGAGATCGGAAAGCCTAACCCTACAATTACACCTGAAATGGAGGCTCCGAATGGGAAAGTGCGTATTCAAATATACCAACAAACATCAACGGCATCTGCAATCCGTAGTGCAATTGGGTGGATGTATAACTTGGCAAGGGTAACAGCATGTGAGGAAATGAAAAGTGACTTGTCTAAGTTGATTAATGGATTGAAGCGTAACGAATCAGCCGCCAAAGCCTTTTTAGGCCTAAAGATAACAACAGGGAAGGAGCCATTGACACAAGAGGCATTCGAGTTCTTAGCAAAGAAGTTATTCTACAGTGCCGACAAGAAAGATGTATTTGCGCACCTCTTCTTTGTGCTAGACTGGTGCCTAATGAAGCGTGCGGAGAATGTTGATGGTGCTAAAATTAATCACATATCATTCAAAGATGATGCACTCGTATTCGAGTTTGCTAAATCTAAAGGTGATCAAACAGGAGATCCCCACGGCCCATGGCATGTCTATGCAAATCCCCTCAAGCCTTGGATGTGCCCCGTTCTATCATTAGCAAGGTATCTGTTTTGCTACCCCGAACGAATGCTAACTGATATGCCTCTGTTTGAAGGCACAAATCAATATGCAAGATATTCTACTCGATTTATGCAGCTTATTAGGCAACCAGATGTAGTGAAGGATTTAAAGGATATGGTCGTAGGTTTTGAGCCCGAGGATCTAGGAACCCACTCTTCCCGTAAGGGTGTGGCTACAATGGTAGCTTCTGGATGTACAGTAGGTCCACCCATCGTATCACTTTGTATCCGAGCCGGCTGGTCACTTGGTGGCGTGAAGGACAAGTATTTATTCCGAGAGAATGCGGGTGATATGCATGTTGGTAGGTGTGCAAGCTGTCATGACCCAGATACAAAGGAGTATGCCATATCTCCAGTGTACTTTGACTTCACTCACTTAGAAGAAGCCGCGGCAGTGTCAATGAAGAAGGAGATTAGAGAATACTTGGAAAGTCACATTCCCAATCATGAGGCTATATCCTCAAGTACATGGAAGGTTGTTAACATGTGCTTCGCGGCAATTTGCAATGCCTATGACCATTTGAAGGAAAATCTTCACGAGAAGTGTCCACTGAGGAGTGCGGCAGTCTTTCGGGACATTCCTGACACTATTCTGGCACTTGCAACTACTAAATATCCTTGGGACAAGACAGCTGACACGCCTAAGGCAACAGGTATCCCGCCACATGTTTTCCAGCTCGCTAAGATGGAAGCACTGGAGAAGAAGATGGACTTGCTTCAAGAAGGTATATTAGATGGAATGAGGAAAGAGATGAGTGAGCGGGGATTTGCATCAACACAATACAATACAAGTGAGATAACTGATGTCATTCAGTCTGCATTCTCTAAGATGATGGAAAAGTTTGATAGCATCGGGGTATCCAACAACACAAGCTCCCAACAGGATGTTGGATTTATCATGACTGACGAGTCAGAAGGCTTTCTTGATGGTACCGTGGTAGGAGGGGATCATGATGACGCTGCTACAGGGGAGGAGAGGCAACTAGCACAGAAACAGAATCGTATGAAAGCTGCTAGTAGTGTGGAGAAGAGAACGCTAACTCTTGGTTTCCATCACGGCAAGCTCAATCCATTGCCTGCTAATTGGAAGCCAACTTCTATGACTTGTCTACAACTAATTCAGAACTGGTTCATATCGAATAAGAGGGATAATATCCCAGCTCTTTGCAATTTGGATAGTAGAATGGTGGAGCATTTGAAGATGAACAAGTATCGAAACAGTATGAAATCATTTATGTCGATTGTTGAGAAATTTGCGAGAGAAAAGGAATGTTGGAATGAGAAGCCCAGTCTATGGAGTATTAAAAGTGTGAATAGCATGTGGAAGGCTATTGAGCCCGAGTTTAAGCTTGCTTATTGTAAAACAAAGAGGAAGGGTGAGTTAACTTGGAAGACTGCATACAACAACATGAGCAAGGCAGATGCATTTGGGAATATCCGCAACAAAGCCAGATCTGTAGCATAAGTTTTTTGTATGTATAAAGTTTGTTTTTATTTGTATTACTTTGTCAATACTACTATTTATAATTCCCCTTTGTAGATATGTGTGTAAGGCTTACATGATTGTTGCATTTTGTAGCCCAGTATATGATTGCAGTATACGATGCCGTTCTAATCTCGTTATATATCACTTCATATCGCATGTATACGGTATATGTTTGTGTTGTGTGTATCACCATCATGTTTATTGTACCCAATAGTTGTGTTTAGTTTGTGCATGCATTTTTTGTCATTTTTATATACAATGGGAGGATTGGCACAGTTCTTTCAGATATAGATATCATTATTTGAAAATTGACGCGCTTCTAATATACTTGATACTCCCTCCAAAACAATAGGCCGGCACCGCCGTACGAGGCACGATCATACTTTGTGCATACGATATGTACATAACCCATCACCACAATTGTAGAATTATCGTAGTAAACACTATTTATTGGACGAATATACGAGTATGTTGATGGTTATAACGTGTCCAGTCGACAACTATTATAATAACAATCGAATACACGTCGTGCGGATATACACACGCTACTAGTGGATAATATCGCCGTCTCTCTACCATACTATATCAACTTTAACTACGCCGCCGATCAACTTGACATTACTACCGATATTAAAGCACTACAATAGTATTGTATTGGCGGAACTTCTAATCGTCTATGTTGTTTCACTGCCGAGCGCGTTATGAATAGATTGCCATGATGGCTGCTAATAAAGAACAAAATTTATGAGAGAAACAATATAGTGCAATGGTAACCTTAAAGGGGGGTAAAATGTTATGGGGTAAAATGTTACCCAAATTTACTAATGAATCTTGACATCCCCCACTCAATGCCTAGCGAACTTGGCATTTTTTCGAGTCCTTCCAACGCATTTCTACCAAACTATCTTCCTCGCCATGTTATCTCACAAATAGTGTTGTCTTTGATATTGCTGCAGTATTGTCAACATGATACCTTGTTTCGAGCATGTAAACCAATTGAAAGTGGTTACAGTTATTCTCTCTTTTGTAGCCATTTTTGTCTTAGGAGAACATTTTGCAAAGTTGAATGAAAAAGAGGCAGATTTAAAGGGTTTTGCAGCAAAATTGGAAGCGGTTGTGGAAAAAACACAGAATGAGACACATAAAATCCCTTATCTTCTACAAGCTTTTGACCCATTTGCTTTGTGGTCGAGGAGAGATCAAGTTTCAAAAGAAACAATTTCAGCTATTTTGAAGTCAGTAGACAGGGATAGTTTGTGCTACAAGAACAGTGTTTCAACACCAATCAATGCTCTTGAACAAGTTGCATTAGCGATCAGAAAGAAGTTTCCAGAGGGAGCTATCGTACCAGGACAACTTATTTTTGCCGTGATTGGAGATTCAGTTGCAGCTGATGTGGAAGGGTTTGTTGATGCACTTCAATCATTTTTGACGCTTTCTCTTAACATACCTTTTCCGGTTGAGGTCCGTAACTATGCTCATGGTGGAAAGGGGCCTCGTTATTTCTCAATATGCAATGATCTACACGGCGATGAAGATGTTGTCTTATTTGAAAATGTCAGGCCTTATGAAGCAGGAGGTGTGCTCAACTTGGCAAATTCACTAGTCTCTAGTGGTTATGGAGTGATTCTCTATAATTGGCGTGCGGTACGAACATGGTACATAGAAAGTCGATTTATTGGCTTTGGGAATGCATCAGACACATTTGGTTTGCCATTATTTACTTTTCCTGCTGGCAGGGAACGAATTAAAGAAAGTCTTCCTGCAAATGCCAACTTCTCGCTCCCAGAGGAAAAACTGATTTATCGGGATGAAACTCATCCAAACCGCCTTGGGGAACTCATCCTTGCAACAATGATTGGTCAATTGTTCGAGGATGCTGCGAGGCTATGTGATGATATGAATTTAGATTGGAATGAAGTCGAGACCAAGCGCCTCAGCCACTTTGAAGACAATCCTGCCTATCTTGTTCATGATGCCTTATGTTTTAGCCAGCTAAATTGCACAGCACCACCAGCAATAGGGGAAGCATTTGGGAATAATCTCTGTTTGAATGTAAAAAGTGTTGACGGGTTTGAAAAGAAATCTTTGTCGAGCGGAAAGGTTTGGTGGCAAGGAACACAACCTGGTCACTCTATAGAAATAATCATGCCAGGAACATGCTCAGAAATTTATGTCTTCCACAATCTGAGGGTAACAAATGGCATGGTCAGGGTTCAAGTTGATGGCCTTGTTCCTGAAGGGCCTCTCATAAATGGTATTCTAGACGGATGGTTTGAAGGTTTTTCTTGGTTACGAAAGGATAGGGGTCACAATGTTGAAACTGTCATTGCAACTGACCTTCCAAAAGCAGAGCAACATGCTGTTCGCTTGACAGTCCTCAACAAAACCAACTCTGAGGATGATACATACAAGTTTGATTTTACTGCAATGGCTTGTTCAAAATAAGGTAACTCAGTGTAGAACCTCTAAGCCCTAATCCCGGAATTAAATATACTATGCAGTGCAAAGAATCACAGAAAGAAAAAAATAGTAAGGCCAAGATCAGATCAACACATACTGAATTACCAGATAAAAAAGAGGACCTCTGCAAGTTCTCACCCATTCCTATTGAAAATCGCATATTGGGCACAAGAGATGTACCCGAGGATCAACTACAAACTTGTATCGATTTGTTACAAAAGTACTGGCCTACAAATATTGCATGGTAGTGGTAAGTTGTTATCAGACACATCATCAAAATTTCATAGATAACTTAACAAGCCAAAGCATAGAAGTGAAAGTAACTCGATAATGATATCAATAATCGAAAATATCAACAAAATTAAACAAGACCCAGGAGACAGGAGCACTATAAATAAACAAGAAATAACAACGACCCAGGAGTGCTTAATGACCCAGGAGTGCCTGAATACAACTTAAACTTAGACGAGGTCTTTACTTTAGAGAGCATCAACAAAATAAAAGCATGGATCTGACACTAACAAAGGAAGCAGTAAAAAATGTTCCATATGTGGACTAATAAGAACGAGCCTGATTTCATTCCTATCTGCCGTACGTTTATCTGTGGACCTCTTCGGGATTTCTTTCCTCTAACTCTTTCTTCCCACTCTTCCTCTAACTTTTGTCGATAAGCAGGGCCCCTCATCAAAATGGAAAGTGGTCTTGTGAGCGACGGAGCATATATTTGATGACTGGGATATGTTCTGAATATATATCACAACAATTCGAAACGGGGTATATTCAAAATGGATCAGTGATAAGATTACATCGATTTAATATTGAAACGACCAACACGAAACTCACCAATAACTTCTGAGGGTTGACAACCATCAAAAAGATATGCATAATAGTGGATGCTAAAGTTATCAGTACTGGAATTGAAACTAGGGGAAAGGTCATCGTCGAGATGTGAATAAGATTTGGAAATGCGAAAACTAGACTTTCCTATGGTTAATCGAAATTAAAAGTCAATCAATGTAAACATCTTTGTTCAAGTAATCCACGTGACTGATAAAAATATTGATATACATTAAATCCCATAAAGTATATAACGAAGCTTTTGACCTGATAGCAGATGGTGATACACCAATTCTTTAAATTAACAAAACCTACCCAGATCTCCAACTACCCACAATAAACAATACCACCACCACTATTATCAATACTTCATCAACAAAAGCACGGCCCGATCAGCCCGCATAGTACTATTATTGTTTACAAGCTGTTACGTCGGGCTATATTGTATACTAGTATTGCCTACGAGCTGTTGATTTTTTTTTTTGCGTTAGCACAGGTTAGCAGTACAAATATTTAATATATTTACCATTATTAATGATACCAATAAATAGTAGTAGTCAAGGTATGTTTAGGTTAAAAACTAAACTCATGATTAGCCACGAAACTAAACCCTAATAGGGAATAGAACTAGGCGTCCAACACAATCCAAAAACAGTGGTATAACCATGTTTCTCCAATAATAGAACAAACAATCAAACAAATCTAATAATCCGTACAATCCAACAGATCTCATTAATACATCATCCACTCCCATAAGATTTTCAATGGCGGGAGGCTCACGAAGAGGTCGGCTAGGATGAATATATACAGAAACCGTAGCGAATAAATCATTTGTGATATAGACGAAGAGTGTAGACAGAAGACTAACTCCGAATAATTCTGATAGTGAGCGCTCCACTTCCTATAAATAGGGGGAGCAGCTTCAAACCAAAACCAAACCCAAACAATACCCATTTCACTAACTAAACTCCAACAAATTGGTTGCCGCTTGGACATAAACTTTAAATTGTTGATGTTTGATGGGTGTTGTTGTTTACATAATATTCATTATCGAATTGGGTAAAGAAGGTTATGTAAACCTGACCTCTGTTAAAACTCTCGCTTTCACTTGGCTAGCTGTTTATCCACTTCAAGGGACTGTTTACCCTGTATATCTCCCCGAATTGATTTCGAGATTCTATCCCATTATTATTAAGGCCATCTGTTACACTTGATGGTACAATCCATGGATTGGGTAGTAGTTTGCTTGCAAATTCTGCGTCTTTAATATTCCTCTACTAACATCAACTCCCATTGAATGATTAATGGCGGGAGGCTCACGAAGAGGTCGGCTGCTTGAGAAGTACTAAAAAAAGTTACTGCATTCTATGAGCGCTATGGGTAGGTACTAGGACGGTACTAGGCTACCAGGATACCTAAATTGGAAATTTTCATAAATTGGAAACTTTTGGATTTACGGCTAGTATAGCGCTATTCTATAGGATTAGACACATACAATCTCTTCTACTACGTATTAGAAGTGTGCATGTAAGCTGGTTTGAGATAGATATGTTTATAGCACTAGTTATCACTATTTAGCTAAAATTGCATACTGTTTTTCCTTTATAGTGTCTTCTACAGTTTATTATGGACCTAAATACCATCATAAATCGATTCCTTATGCAATTTTGGGTTGTATAGGATGTTTCCAAGCTTATAATTGCAATTATTGCAATAGGTATACGTTCATTTTGAACGATTTTCCTAGCACTCACCAAAAAAGTTTCCAATTAGGATACCAAGTGATCGCTGAAACACTCACATTTACTTAGTATTCGGGCTATTTTGGCGATGGTATCCTAATTGGAAAATTTCCAATTTATGAAAGCCGGTAGTAGGTACGATACAGTAGAACTCAGTTGCTCAGTCAAAAATTTGTCAGGATACCGAATGAAATGCCAAATAAACTAATTTGGCCTTCTCCCCTGGGACTATGTATGCGGTTTGCTTGGGCGTCAGCTCAAGACTCCCAACCAAGCCTTCCTGCGACACCGTAGAACTCACTAACAAAAAAATGGCTATTCCTTACAGTCGTATTTGGCCCTTTACGGGACTGGTATCCCCACATTTACTAACAAACCCACTAACAACCATGGCTGACATAGCGGCGTCTCCTATGGACTGATAGCGGCCTATCCAGCTTCCGCGCAAGTGGTACGTAAAGTCCCAGGGGAGAAAATTTGGCCAACCATAACCCCTTTTCTCCTAAAAACAGGATACCGTTTTTTTGCACGCATTATCGGCTGGAACTAAATAAGCTAAGAACCCCCCCCCCCTGGAGTCCTAATGATACACAAATACACATGACTTGTAGGAATGTTTACTTCACCTGTCTTTTGTTGTTGGTAATTGGTGAACTGTGTTGCGGTGATACTTGTGCCCTTCTTTTCTTTGGAATCGGTCGCAAGTTCAAAGACATAGTATTACCCTCAATAAAAAAAAATTTACTGGAACCAAATCCCACATGTGATTTTTTTGTTCACACATACAACATCACAAAAGCTCTCGGCGGGAGATTAGGTGAGGACGGAAGTGGAATTATTGACGTAAGCGAAATATTTCTGCTTGGGGATAATTCTCAAATCATGCTTGAGACTGAGGAAGACTTCAAGCGCCAACGAAATGTTGAATATTACAGATCGGTCTTTCCACGGCCTTCTCGGTGGATTTATCCTTCAAGCATAGATAATATGATTCGACAATGGCATTCGATTGAAAAGGTTTGGTCAAAGATGGAGGCCCATGAAGAAACACGAAAAGAACGATACAATTTGGTTGGGCTGTTTAGGTTGGATGTTCTATATACCCACCCAATATTTCTTGGGGATGCACGTGGAGTTGCGATTATTCCTCTTCTAATGTATGAACCATCGCGAACAAAGCATTCCTGGGGGGGCTACAATGATAGATCTTTCTATGGGAAGCGGGCATATGCGAGCCCGTGGGCAACAGAGAGATTCAACTCGGTTCCGTTATATCTGCAATGGCAAAAATCAAATGATCAATATGATGAGAAAAATGGCTTGCACTCTGAAGATTTTTTGAGGTGGATGTTGGTATTTCAATTTCCCACCCCCTTAGCTATGAAATCTATCTGCTTTATGCGTGTACGATCATCGGGAATGATTATGAAAGACGACTGTGCACCTAATACAAATACGCGTAATTATCGATCTAAGTTTAATCGTGGCAGTCTTCAACAATCAATACCTGGAGCTGAGTTGAAACCCCACCCTAAAACTTACCAGATATGTGCTGTTGTGCGAACACACATTGGTCAAGCCAACATACTCCCTATAACGTTGCTTAGTTTGACACAACAAAGTAGCCAAGGGGCAGGTCTAGCACTTTCTCTATTTGTCGTCAACACAGATTCTGAGGATTACTTAGAGTCAAAATTCATGCACACAGCTGCAGCAGATGCTAATATGAAAGCAGGGTATAATGCTGTCACTGTTCTTGATGCTGCATTTCACAACGAGCCACCGAGCAAAGGTGCATATGGGTATGATGTAACTGATCATGTGCTGGAGCTTCTTCTTGATGAAAAACAAAACTGTACGCACTTTCTCTTTACTAATGGTGATAATTTTTATGTGAGGTCATTTTTGAAATGGATAGAACCATCTGTTGTAGACGGAAAGCAATTAATCGCATGGGATTTCCTCACACACCACAAACGCAAGTTCAACGTAATCAAAGTCCAGTTCATCAGAAAGCATGTCGACCTAGGATCAGTCCTTGTGGATAGGCGTGCGATACAGATGAAGAGTCCACATATAAAGTTTCTACCACATGGTGACGATACTCGTAATCTTTTCGCGAGAGACTTTTTCTTCTTTAGAGAGATATATGACTACGTGGGTGAAAGCAATGTCAGCATTATTCACCAAGTCCTGTTTGCTCACCAATAAGATAAAAAATATTTTTCAAAATAATATTTCCTCGGTTGCAGTCCTGATGAGTAGCTTTTCGAGTTCGGTACGGATGGCAGCAAATCCAAAGGAGCAAAGGAAGAGACAAAATCTGTGTTTGTATAAATGTATTTCTTCATTTCTTCACTCTCTCAGTCCTCAGTCTTCTAAAAATTACAATCTCCTTACGGTATGGTCAGGCGGCGGCCACCTACCAGCCCCGTCGTTCTGCGTGCCCCCAAACATCCCATCGTACCCTCGCACTGCATATTCCCAAAAGAACGGAATTAAAAGGGTCTAAATTAAGAGAAATCGATCTATGTGTATTTAGTATGCAAATTGAACCTACGCCCATGTTAACATCATCCTTGGCTGTGCCGCACGTTGTATTAGTCGTCCTTACGAACCTAAATCCCCTAGAACGTAAATTTCATCTACGTTTTTTTACTGCTCATACCTAATTCCAACGCAGATGAATTTCATCTGCGTGCGTTTGCTCGACGTAGATTGATAATTGTTCTGCGGTAATAAAAATAAACCACTATTGCAATGCTGTCGACATCAACAATCCACAGAACTTCTGGTGCACCAATGACAATCCATGCTAAGATTCCTCACAACTCTCACATCACTCCCATCATCACCTGCCTCGTTCCCTCCCTCAACTATATTGCTTTCATCGTCACTATCACCTCCCGATGCTGAAGTGTCATATGCACGGATATCAGCAGGAAGAGATATCGCCGATCGCCTGAGTCATCTATTGCAATACACCATACTATCTAAACCGAATCAATCAATCAACCATCTATCAATCATTGAATAGACAATCATAGCCACATCATCCAGCACATCATCATCCGCTCAAGCTCAATCAACTAATCAAACAAAGTTTGAAAAGAAACAACTCAAAATACAAAAACGTAATAAACGTCAAGAACGCAACGAAGCCCTCAAGGGTACCACAACTATCAAGACTAATCCTCAAGCAGCAAATGTACCAACAACATCACCATCCTACACACCTACTGAATGGCCCCACCACTGATCAAACTAAAGCCCCGACAACGCGTAAACCAACCCGTCCACCTCGTACGCCACGTCCAACGAAGAACCCCACACCAATTCCAACACCAAACACACCACAATTAAATCAAAATGGATTAGTAATAGCCGTAGATGATACAATCTCCCTCCAATCGGGTACAACTGAAGCCTTCATTGCTGTACTTGAAAATGATACCGGATCTAACCTCATAGTTCGTGCTATTACTGCACAACCTACCAATGGACAATGTTCTATTTCATTAAATTTAAGTGAGGTAGTATATATACCAAATGATACTAGCTTTGTGGGTAGTGATCAATGTACATATGAGCATGTGATGATGAAGAAGATTGTGATACGGCAATTGTTCGGATTACTATTGGTAGTGGTGTTCCTCCTCCTCCTACGCCACCTACTCCGCCAAGTCCACCAGCTCCTACTCCACCTACAAGTTGTGATTTGGGTACAATTGTAGATGTTGCCGAAGAAAATGGATTTGATACATTAGTTGCGGCTGTGGAGGCTGCTGGATTGGTGGATACTTTAAATGGAGATGGACCGTTTACTGTATTTGGTACGTTGTTTGTTGTAGTTATTTTGTTTCGATATTATTTGTTGTTTATCTCTTTGTGTAACATATGATGTGTCAATAAACTTACATATCTAACAACACATCATATTATATTCTTCCCCTTTTTTACACACACACAGCCCCAACGGATGAGGCATTCGCGGCCCTACCAGCAGGAACACTTGATACACTCCTCCAACCGGAGAATGTCGATCAATTAACATCCATCTTAACCTATCATGTCGTGTCAGGAAGAGTACCAAGTGATGCTTTAGAAACAGGTCCAGTCCAAACAGTCAATGGTGCCAATGTTGACATTGAATTAAAATATCAAATGGTGATATATTCGTGAATGATGCCGAGGTTATCCTTCCTGATGTTCCGGCATGTAATGGTATTATTCATGTAATTGATGAGGTATTATTACCTCCCGTTGTGCCCGTGCCTCCACCTACTCCACCCACGCCACCATCACCAACACCTCCTGCAATGACACCATTCCCCACCGAGGATACGGCACAGCCTACCAGGAAAGTTTCTCCGCCAAGCGGCGGCGCTGGAGGAGGAGATGGACCAATGGATGGAATGAGTTATAGTTATTCCAAGGATTATAATTATGATCATTTAGACTACTACAAGTCCAAGGATTCAAGTAGTTCAAGTAGTTGGAGTGGATCGTCAAGCAGTGGTAAGAGTGGCAAGTCGGGTAGTAGTCATCGGGAAAATCTGGCAAGAGTGGTTCATCGTCTTGGTCATCGTCGGGGAAGAGTGGGAAGAGGGTGGTGGATCTTCATCAAGTAGCTCGTCGTCTACTAAATGGGGAGCATCTTACAGTAAGGATTCGTATGATAACAAGCCATACTATCCCCCCAAGCCCAAGCCCAAGCCCAAGCCATCATATCCCAAGCCTAAGCCAGCTTACTCCAAGCCATCGTATGATAGTCCCGATTCATACTCCAAGCCTTCGTATAGCAAGCCCAGCTATAGTGAAGACTCATACTCTAAGCCATCGTATTCCAAGCCATCTTATTCGAAGCCATCATATTCTAAGGATACATACTATTCCGAGGATGCAGGGTGGGGGAAACCAGAATGGGGATCATCCTCAAGCTCTTCGTCATGGTCTTCGGGAAGTGGCAAGTCTGGCAAGAGCGGTGGAGGAGGAGGATCGGGCTCGTCGTGGTCAGGTAGTGGGAAGACCAGAAAGGTACGAAGGAATCTAAGAAGGAGGTAGAACATGTGAAGAAGAGTGGCCAGTCCTCCATTTAATATCACTTGTGTTGCAAAAATGTATATATCTTTGCTGTGATATGGATCGAGACCTTGTTGGTTGCTGTTGTATATTAGAAAAAGTGGGTATGTTGTGTTTGGAACATTGCATGTCCCGAATCTTTGTTATATGGATTGACGAAAATGAAGAGAAGTAGAGAGATGCTAGAGTTGAGTAGTATGAGCTGCCCTTTGTCCTTCAAGTATTTACTTTTGGAAAGAAGTTTTGATTGGATCAAACTTTTCCTAGGTATTACTTTGTGTTTCCAGAAGGATGAATGTTGTATTAGAGGGCAGGCTGCAACATATTATTACTTATAAAGTTAGACAAGAACTGATTTATGGAAAAATCACACTTAACAAATAGGTCATGTGTGCACATGGTACGAACTAGTTTCACCTGCTTATTAAATATACTTGTACAGCTCATTATATGCAGAAGCTTCGTCCCTCTGGATACTCTTCACCTCATTCAAATACTTTTGATAAGCTCGTAATGCCTTTACATACTCATCTTTCGTTGCTTTCCCTTTGGGGTAAAGATCTTGAATCGCCTTCAAAGAATCCTGTTCTCCACTCTCTACTGTAATCATGTAGTGTTTCAATGCTCGTTCTATATTGCCTGCATTCTGCTCTAAAGCACCTAGACTATGCCTCGCAACTGTATCTCCTTTCATAGATCCTATCTCGAAGTAATGTATGGCCTTCTTTTTATCCCTTTCCACACCTCTACCATAGTAATATGCATTACCAATACTATAATAGGAATTAACATGTCCAAGTTCTGCTGCATGATGCCAGAGTTCTAATGCCTTAGTATAATCTTGTGCGAAACCTCGCGTCCCGCCATAATAGAAGTCTCCAAGAGTGCGAATTGCTTCGGTATCGCCCACTTCCATTCGTTTATGTAGACGTTTGGTGACCTCTCCTTCTGAATCAGGAGTTGGAGTTCTACAAAAAGGACAAAGCTTATTATCCATAGCATATATGCATCCACTGCATATAACTTTTCCGCAACATGATTGATATCTCTTGCCAGAACCAAGCAATGGTAAAAGTTGAAAGCAAATTGGACAATCATCTTCCTTTTGTGGAGGCTGTTTAAACAATTCTACATCATGTAATTCAGCAGCACGTTTGATTTCTTCTTCCTGCAATGCTGCTGCCATATGTTTGAGATGTTCCTCGCAATCTTTCTTATGCTTTGATCTATGCCTTTTTTTGCACACTGCATTACAATATTTCACCATCTTAAACTTGTTACATGTATTAGCGGCACCCTCTTTACCACAATTTGCACATAAAGACACATCAACACCACTACCAATATCTCTCGATACCACATCGTTATCAGCTTGAATACTAGCTGAATTATGACTAATACCATTTGATTTGGTATGTTCTAATTTTTGATCACATGATGTGAACTTTTTCTCGGAGTACATATCTTCTTCTCTACTACTGTTGATCATATCACACGCCGCCGCCGCTGTTATACCATCATCATTAGATATATCAACACTATCTATACCTTGTGATATATCATCTACAGTACTGCTTAATAAAGCAGCTGTTCCATCTTTGCTCATGATTATTTATTTGAGACTGGCTGATTTTTTGTAAAAGGATACCTCACACTATTGTGTCATAAATAATATATATATGTAATACCACCGCCGCGAAACCACTACCGACGACCGGTTTAAAGAGCTATATCTTCCAATTGTTTAGCTGCTATATCATTCAACCTCCCTAAATACTATTCCACACACCGGCTCATGGTTTTTGTAGTGCAACATTTGTAGTGCATTGAAGTGCAGTCACGGGTAATTGTAGTGCACAGAATTCTATCATATTCTATATGGTACTCATGTATCAATGTATGGTATTCATTTATGTAGGATTGTACTAATTCCATGTCACATCTTAATACCTTTTCCCTGATAGATTAATATTTGTACCTGCACTACAAATTACTCGTG